>Ga0233437_1003142_pt1 | contig 22521 bp, 22 predicted proteins | sample SI_122_August201_FD_182714 | JGI IMG/M metagenome (GOLD analysis project Ga0233437, IMG submission 182714) | Seawater microbial communities from Saanich Inlet, British Columbia, Canada - SI_122_August2016_200_MG | ecosystem: Environmental > Aquatic > Marine > Inlet | place: Canada: British...
ACATGCGGGACCATATAAATATAATCTTCCATTTTTTTCTGGTTCCCAATCATATTTCATGTCCGTAGCGTGCATCTTTTGCATGTACAAGTCAAGGGTCTGTTATTTCCCTGTTTTGTCTAGATCAGGTACCCCATTTCCGCCATGCAGCATGTCTTCCCCAACAAGAACGGATATTTGTTGACAGAAGCTGTTATTTTGTGCCCTATTGAAATTAATATTCTTGTCCGCAACCCAACCCCGATTTTAAAAATACATGGCCTAAATCAACCCGAAAAGGGATCCATGTTTAAAGTCCTTTTGCAAAACCGCCTCGTGACCGCCTTATTGCCGGTAATGATATATTTTGTTATCGCAGTCGGCTGCAGCACATCACCGCCTCCCCACAGTCCGAAAACCTCTCAAAAAGAAATTAACGCGGTGTTTGACCATCAGAAACCGGAACGCGGCACCCTTTCGGAATACCAGATGCAGGACATGGTCATGGACTTTGCGGACCTTTATGTTATGGAGCTGTGGCAGGCCTTTGATGAGATCCTGCGCTCCGGCGTATCCAAAAGAGGTTCGAATCGCTGCGCAATACGGCAAAGTGCTTTTTGGCACCGCCGCCATGGGCATCGCCGCGGGACAATACCCCGCAGCCAATTTGCTGGACATGATCGTCCATGTGTCTCTCATGCGTTATGCCGTGGAAAAATACTGGGTGCCCCAGGTATACCGAAAGAGAGGGGCTTGCCTGAAGGAAGTGTATGAACGGCTTGAGCCGAGAGTCTGGAAAATGTCTGAAGTCGTCCTGACAGAGCCGCAGCAGGATCAGCTGCGGAAACTGATTCAAGAATGGATCAAAGCCAACCCCGGTCAATATTATGTGTCGGAAGTCCGCTTGAGCGACTTCGTCGAGATGGGTGGGATGCACCCCACAGCTGCCGCACGGGAAGCCACAGGATTGCTGGACGATGTTAAAAGAGCCCTGGCCAGTGTGGACAGGACCCTGCTGCTGTCAGAGCGTGCCATGTTTTACCTGGAACGGCTGCCGCGCACTTTGACCATGCAGACCGAACTCATGATGGCCCAACTGGCAACCATGCCTGAAATTGAAACGCTGATTGCGAACACCGGCCGCCTGGCGACGGTGGCAGAGGAGTTGCCGGGGCAGGTGAACGAAATGCGACAGGAGACCATTACAGAACTTACCGGTTGGCTCGAAATCGAAAGACAAAAACTTTTTGCCGATTTGATCTCCTAGGAAAACCGGTTAAAAGGGCTTCTGTCGGAAGTCCGCCTGTCTCTTGAAGCGGGAAGCGAGCTCACCGACAAAATCAACGCAACTGTTCGAATGGTTGACCCTCTTTATCGGATGATCAATGCCAATAATGCCAAGGGCTCTCCCACAGAACCTGTGGACTACATCGCAGTTCTCGACCGGAGCATTGCCACCATCGACCGGCTGGATGCCCTTTTGGCTCATGCATCGCCCCTTTTGGGTCCCGAAGGCCAGCCGCTGAATACGGCTGCATTGAAAGAAACCTTAACCCTCGTTGAAAATCAGACACAAGGGCTGATGGACTCGGCTTTTCGCCTATGCGCCTATCTGATCGGAATCTTTTTAATAGGCTTGTTGGCGGTTCTGATCATCTACCGGTCTGTTTCGGCAAGAATCTCCCGGCCCGAAAAGCCACGTCCGGGATAGGTACACGAATTTCAATTATTGTATCTTCAGGGAGGAGGAGCTATGAAAATCTATTTTGCGTTTATCTGTCTGGTATTGGTTATGCTCTCATCCAATGTGAGTGCAAATGACGTGTACGGCGCCATCGCCTTATCCAAATCAACTGCCAATTTCGGCTATAGCAGGGAACAGCCCAGCAGGCAGGCTGCGGAACGACTGGCGGTTTTGGAATGTGAAAATGTCAAAAATCAGCATCCGGGTGATTGCCGGCCGTTGATTTGGTTTGAAAACAATACCTGCGGCGCCATTGCGTTTAACAGCCGGGGAGATTTTGGAACCGGTTACGGCATTGGTCACGATGCGGCACACCGGGCCGCACTGAAGAGTTGTAATGCCGTGGGTCATGCCGGATGCAAAGTTCAGAAATCCATCTGCCCTTGATAAGTAATTACTGTGATTATATCGCAAATCTTGTGCAAACATGATCGGGTTTTGAAATTTAGGTATTAAACTTGGGCAATGGAAAATATATTTAAAACTAAACTGTTTCGGGTAAGTTTGATTTTATTGCTCTTAGGCATCGTTTTTCTCTGTTTTGAAAACATTTTTTATCAATACATTGATGAAAATGGCGTGTTACATGAGAGCTTATTTATGCCACTTGGTGTGTTCAGTCTATTATTGGGTGGCATTGGTTTATTTCTTATAGCCATTAAAACAATTTGGTTATTTATCAAAAGCATCGGAGGACAAAAATCATGAAAACACTCGCTACATTCATCATAGCCGTACTTGCATCGGTCACACTGTATGCTGAAGCGTCGGATCGCTTCATCGAGAAGGTCAAACTCCCGTCAGGACAGACAGCTGTTGTTGCAGAGGGTGCATTTGAAGCTCGCTCCGTTGGCAGTTTCAGTGTGCGGCTTTATGAGGCCGCGCCGCCCGAGGATGAAACCACTTTCTTCACTGCAGGCCTGATTCGTGCCCGGGATGGGACTGTCCATAAGGTGGTGGTTGCTGATATGGATGGCGACCAGAAACCAGAGATCATCGTAATCGCGCGCTCCGTGGGAACAGGCAGCTATATCTCTGCTTATGCATTTTCGTTTGACAATACGAAACTTGTCTTTCTTGCTGCCGTTGAGGGCCTCCCGCCCGACGCGGACCCCGTAGAAGCCCTTCGCATATCCAAACGAAAGGGGAAGTAAAATCAGGAGAGCACTATGAAATCGGTTATCCTTCAATCGCTTTTTGCGGTCCTGCTGCTTCCGCAGCTGCTGTGGGAACCGAGACTCTTAATGTTTCAAAAAGACATGAAATGACCCTTGCGGGGGTAAGCTACACAATGAAAAGAGGAGAAGCGGTAGCTAAAGAAACAGGTAGCCATCTGGACGAATGATTTATTTGATTACTCAAGGTCCCGAAAGTCCAATAAAAAGGGGGGGTATAATGCGTTATGTGAATTGGATTGTCGTATTGTTTGGGATGTTTTTCTTCTTCCCCATGGCGGCTGTGGCCGGGAACCTGGATTCGCCGGCAGCCCCGACAAACCCGGACAGCGCCATGTACACCATGCAGGATATTTACAACCTGATTAATGACGGCACGGTAGGGACGAAGCGCGGCGGTGCATTTATGGAACCGGGTGCGGGCCCCACGTCCACAGGGAAAACCCTGGATGATTTGTATAATTTGGCCTCAGAACGTTCTCGGGTTGCCAAGACAGGGCAGACCATATATTATAAAACAGGGGATGACGGGGACCTGCAAAAAGGGGTGGTCTGGTCCACCCCCCGGTTTACGGGCAACATGGGAAGCGGAGCCGGAACGGTGACCGACAACCTGACAGGGCTTATGTGGGCCAAGGATGCAGACGCGATCCGCCCTGAGGATTGGGAAGATGCTCTTGCCTATTGCAACGCCCTGATTCTTGGAGGACATGACGACTGGCGCCTGCCCAATGTGAAGGAGCTTCTTAGCCTGATCGATTTCGGGAAAAACAACCCTGCATTGCCTGGCGGTCATTCCTTTGACAACGTACAGGCAGGACTTTTGTCATTTTACGGGTCGAGCACCACGAACCATGGCAATACAGCCCACGCGTGGCACGTGTCCATGCGTAGCGGCAACGTGGACAGTATCGGTAAGGGCCCCTTCCCCATATTGCACGTATGGCCGGTTCGTGGAGGGCAGTAGAAACTTTGAGGATTTAATTTGAAGTTCGCTCCACTGGTAGCTTCAGCGTGCGTCTTTATGAGGCTGCACCGCTCGGGGATGAAACCACCTTCTTCACCTCAAGCCTTATTCGAGCTCGAGATGGGGCTAGGGAAAGACTCAAATTCAAATGGGTGATTAACGAAATATGAATCAGGAATCAACCTATCAATCATCAATCCAAAGGGGGGCGGTATCATGCGTCATGTTAATGGTGTTGTGCTGAGTATTGTGGTTTTATTTTTCCCAATAGCGGCCTTGGCCGGGAGTCTGGATTCGCCGGCAGCACCTACGAGCGCGACCAGCGCCATGTACACATTGGAAGACATCTATAACCGCCTGAATGCCAACACCCAGGGGACCAAACGGGCCGGCGCGTTTACCGAGCCTTCGGCTGCACCCGGTTCGACCGGCCATACCCTGGATCAGGTGTATGAGAAGGCAATTCCTACCCAGGTTCCAAAAACCGGGCAGACCGCGGCCACGTCTCGCCGAACAGGGGATGACGGGGATCTGCAAAAGGGTGTTGCCTGGCCCACTACGCGGTTTACGGATAATGGCGACGGAACCGTGACCGACAAACTGACCGGTTTGATCTGGCTGAAGGATGCCAACTGTACTGATACTGTGGGAGGAATAGATAAGAGCATCGAGACGCCCACCGGGACATTGATATGGGGCAATGCGATTATTTGGAGCAACAACCTGGCGGACGGGAACTGTGGCCTCACTGACGGCTCATCGGCGGGCGACTGGCGTCTTCCCAATATTAAGGAGATCTTTAGTTTGATCGATTATGGGACATCTCTTCCTGCGCTTCCTGCCAACCCTTTCACGAATGTGAAGGGGGACGTATTGGACAAAGAATATTGGTCGAGTACATTACAAGATCCCACGCCCAACCACATGTGGAGTGTGCGAATATCCTTCGGCAGTATCAGTAGCAAGTTAGTTAGCGAGTTGTATTACGTATGGCCCGTTCGAGGCGGACAGTAGGGGGATTGAATATTGTCGAAGAATGAATGTTAACAATAACGGAGCAAAGCGACATCCACAAATTATCAATCTTCAATAGTCGATCGATGAGGGGGCTTAAATGAAAGGGATTGTTAAGAGCATCCTGCAATCGGGATTGGTCTGGCTGATATGCTTTGGCCTTTTCAACCTGCAACCGACATGGGCGGCTGGAAACATTGACAGCACATATAAATACGCGTGGTCGGAGAATTCCGGATGGCAAAACTTCCGGCCCACAGACGGAGGCGTGACGGTCTACAGCACATATCTCTCAGGTTACGCCTGGGCCGAGAATATCGGCTGGGTGAAGCTCGGTTCGGGAACGGGGCCTTACGCCAACACCGGGAACGCCAACTGGGGGGTAAACCATAACAATGCTACGGGCGCCCTTTCAGGCTATGCCTGGAGCGAAAATGCGGGATGGATCAACTTTAACCCAAGCGACAGCCAGGTAGTCATAGATACGACCACCCTCAAGTTCGAAGGTTATGCCTGGGCCGAAAACGTGGGGTACATCCATTTCCAGAATGCCTCTCCTGAATACTATGTTAAGCAGGAACCACGCGTACCCAGTGTAACCACTCAGGCGGTGACCGGCATCAGCACAACCGCGGCAGACGGGAACGGGAATATCACGGATCTCGGCTCTACCAATCCCACCGGGCACGGTTTCTGCTGGAATACAACAGGGACGCCGACAATCGGGGATAGCTTTAAAGATATAGGTGCAGCTTCTGCTACCGGTGTATACACTTCTGACATGACAGGGCTTTCCCCCAAAACGACCTACTATGTCAGAGCCTATGCAACCAATACGGCTGGAACATCATACGGCAATCAAGTTTCTTTTACCACCAGTACCCAGGCCCCAACGGTGACCACACAGGCGGTGACTGCAATCGGCACAACCATGGCAGACGGGAACGGGAATATCACGGACCTCGGTGCTCCTGATCCCACCCAGCATGGAGTCTGCTGGAACACCAGCGGGACCCCGACAACAGCGGATAGCAAAACCGAAAAAGGAGCAGCCAGCGCTACCGGGGCATTTGCTTCCCATATGACAGGGCTCTCCCCCAACACGATCTACTATGTCAGGGCCTATGCAACCAATACGGCTGGAACATCATACGGCACCCAAGTTTCTTTCACCACGAGGGCGGCGGCCGCAACAGTGACCACCCAGGCGGTCAGCGCCATCGGCGCAACCACGGCAACCGGGAACGGAAATATAACGGATCTCGGTTCTCCCGCTCCCACCCAGCACGGCGTTTGCTGGAACACGGCCGGGACCCCGACAACAGGGGACAACAAAACAGAAGAAGGTCCTGCTTCTGCAACAGGGGCATTCACTTCCAATTTGACAGGACTTTCTCCCACTACCTATTATGTCAGGGCCTATGTAATTGATGCGGTTGGAACAATATACGGCAATCAAGTTTCTTTTACCACCAGTGCGGGAGCCCCAACGGTGACCACCGAGGCGATGACCAGCATCGATAAAACCACAGCAACCGGGCATGGAAATATTACAGATCTCGGTTTTTCCAATCCCACGCAGCACGGTGTCTGCTGGAACACCACCGGGACCCCGACAACGGCGGATAGCAAGACAGAAGATGGTCCGTCTTCTGCTACCGGAGCATTCTCTTCACTCGTTACGGGATTGCGACCGGGTACTGATTATTATGTAAGAGCCTATGCGACGAATACGGGCGGAACATCATATGGCAATCAGATCTCCTTCACCTCTGCGGGGAAAATGGCCACCGGATACCCTCACTCCTACAAGGTCACTTTGACAAAGGTTGAAATGTACAATGGAACGTCATGGGTAACCATATTTTCAGGGACTGCACAGCTTGATATGGTGCCTGGTGGAACGTTTCCTGGGATCAGCGATCTAAGCCTCCCGGCAGGCACTTACTCCCAGGTAAGGATCACCTTCAAGAATTCATTCCCTGTTACAGGCACACTAAGCCATGGCGGGACCGCCTATTATACAACAGCCACCACGTTTGAAGGGCAGACCAACCTGGACAGCAACCCTACAACCGTAGCCGGGAACATGGCGGAATTTACGTTTTATGAACCCGCATGGGGGGCGCTCAACGCAGATGTTACGCAGACATACTCGATTACCCCGGTCGCCATCGGACCGGGAACTGATTATCAGCCAACCCTGAGATTTACCGTAAGCACCACCTTTAACTTGAACGAGAGTGCCGCCCCCAGCAGTACCGAATATTTCACGCTGGGTGTACCGCCCGTGAATGTTGTGGAACCATGAGAAGGGGGCGGGTTGCGAGTTCCGGGTTTTTTCAATCATCAATCCAAAGGGGCTACGACGTGAGTGAATTAGAGAAATCAGATGTTGTTTCCGAGAGTCGCCGGGATTTCTGCAAGAAGGCGATCAAACGATCTTCAGTGGCGGCAGCGGCAGGCGTCGCGGGTTATTTTGCCTACAAGAAGCCTACTGTCAGGAGTTTCTTCGGGGCAAAAGATGCCTATGCGGCAAATACAGGGGCTGGCAGCTTTTCTCTCAAGGGAGACAGCAATTAGGTGCCGCCCGGGTTTTGTTGGACCTGGTTCGGACTGAGGTAACACAGGTTTATCCGTTCTTCGGTACTAATTCCCCCTCGATGTATCGGTGAATCATACTGGAGATTAGCGTTTGATAGGGGGTACCCATTTCCAATGCTTTTTTTTGAATTCCTTTAAAATCATGGTCGTAAAGCCGTATGGTGATCCGCTTGCCAGCTGATCGCCGGACATTCTAGGCATAGACATATCGGTAATTACCAGGTCGAAGTCATTGGGGGCTGATTTAAAACGTTCCAGTGCAGTTGTACTATCGGTCATGCTTGTAACGGTATAGCCCAGCTTTTCCAGCATCCGGGTTACATCTCACCGATTCAAATCAAATCTTTCGGTAGCGGGCAATTTTTATCAGGACCAGGCACAAAACAAACGCAATAAGCAGCAGTATGCCACCATACACGGCTATTCGTCTTTCATGCTGAATCAGTAGCGCGTCAATACCGCGAATGGTTTCGGAATCCTCGATATCTTTTATCTTAGAGAAGATAGAATCCAAATTAGCCGAAAGCGTGTTAAGTTCAACGACCGATTCTTTAAGCAGGGCAACCGTTGTGCTGATTTTTTCGATTTCTGAGGGTTCTCCAGGCTTTCGGGGCGTCTGAGATTTCAGGATACGTTCCAAGATTTCAAAAATACGCCGCAATTCACGCGCGGCTACACTGGCATCGGAAGATATTTGTCCCAGTTCATCGCTGCTTGCTTCCAGGCTTTTAAATAGCGCAAGCCTTTGGGATTCAATAAATACCTGTAAACTATCGAAAAAGTTCTTCTGTTGAATGACCAGTTTGGCTTCTAAATCTTCAAGCGCTTCTTTTCGAACATTTCTAGCGATAGCAGGAAGTTCATGGATGGTTTGCGCTACTAAGTCGGCTGAAAGGACAACTTTTTCCATGCTATCCATCAACCTCTCTGCTTCCGGCAGTGCCAGCGCTTCATAACCCATGAGCGACCCATGCAGTTGAAGGAGCATCGGCATGCGCTTTAGCCAAAAAATGCTTCGTTCCGCGAGCATTCTGGCTTCATGCACTTCATGGCTGACATCATCCAAAGGCGCCAGCAAACCCCCTCGAACAATCACCTCATCGAGATTGTCCTTCATGCGCGATTGTGCAAAATCTTGAAATCGAACAAAGGCCACATATTCCGTATCGGGATGATCCCGTCGCCACTGTATTATAAGTTGCCTCAGGTCCTTTACCTGTTCCGGCCGGAGAACCCGCTTCACCAAATTCCAAATGGCGGTTTCCAACCCTGTTAGCCGCTGAACCAAATTCTTGGCGTTCCCAGCGCTACCATTGCCTGACGTTGCAATCTTTTCCCATATCATACGTTGGAGCGTCACCATGGTCGCCATGTCAAGCAGCCCAGCCTCCGGATTGAGATGAGTGGCGTTGGAAATAGCCGCTGTTAAGTAGTAGGTCTTCACGCTGAGGAACATTGCCCGCTCTTGGGGGGAGGTTTTCGGGTTGTTTATAACCCTGTCAGCCACTTCCATGATCTGCTCCATGTAAGTCTCGGAAAAGGCTATCAGCAAACCCATGAGTTCTCGAGATGTCATGAGATCCTCAGCGTCGAGAACCTGAAAGCGCTGGTTTGCGTTTACAGGGGCCTTCTTGCTTTCAGACCCGGAGATGGATAAAGGCGGCAGAGTGCAGCCGACCGTTACAAGAAAGGCAATTATCACAAGGGAGGCAGCTTGTATTTTGATCACAAAAATAAAAGCGCTGAAGTACATTTTATGCAATATTCGGGGTGCGGATTGCATTACTCCGATCCATTACGGATTTGGCAGCCAGCAACAGCTACTTGACGGGAAACGAAATCTAATCTAGAATCACATACCACATTCCTTTATATTATCGCAATATGATTAGCTTTCGCCAATATTCGTTATGAAAATTCATAGAGTGTTTTTCTTTTATACGTTTGTCCTAATGTGCTGTATTTCTGCCCTACCGCCCGCCATTTACGGCGGAGATCGGCTCACAGAAGCACAGCTTAAAAACACCACCTACAGCGGTATTTACCAGAAGCCGGCAACCCTGGTTGACGGCGTCTACGAAGGTGAACCTTTTGAAAAAGGTGGTGCTTCCATGCCCAAAGTCTCTTTTGTGGATAATACCACCGTTTATGGCGACCTGAATGGAGATGGGGTTGAAGATGCCGCATCTTTGTTGGAAGAAAACTCTGGTGGCACCGGCGTGTTCTTATACCTTGGTGCGCAATTGAACCGGGGCGGTCTTCCGGTAGATGCGGGTTCAGCCTTGATAGGTGACCGCATTCAGGTCCTTTCACTGGCGATTCGTAAGAACCGTATTGTGGCGGATATTGTAACTTCAGGCCCGAATGAGTCGCCCTGCTGCGGAACACAAAAGGAGCGGAAAACCTTTGCCATGAAAGGGCGCAAATTGGTCAAAGTGGGCTCTGAACTACAGGGCAAGGTTTCGCTCGACGACCTTATGGGTAGCAGCTGGGCGCTGACCCGGATCCAGCGCCAGCAGTTGCCGAAAACACCCCAACTGCCCTATCCGCCCCTTAAAGAGCAGCAAGCCCTGCCCGAAACCACCGTAACGGCTCGCTTTGCCCATGGGCAAGTCAGCGGGTCGGCAGGCTGCAACAATTACAGTGCATCCGTCAGTAGTGATGGCGCACAAAAGTTAACGATCGGCAAGATCAAATCGACCAGAATGTTTTGTTCGAAACCCATCATGACCCAGGAAACACTCTATTTAAAAACCGTTGAAAATGCTGCCGAATGGGCTTGCTTCCCCGGACAGTTGGTGTTGTCCTGCAAATTTCCGGATGGTTCATATGCTACACTTTTCTTCAAGCCTGCTCCCGCTAAAATATGAAAAGAACTGTCTTTTTAACAACCAATGCCAGACCTGAGATACGGAATCAATCCCAACTTTCACTCAAACCCTCTGATTTGATGATAAAACCCGCCTTTTTGGGCTTTACGATATTTTGGTATTTTGTTACAAGAAACGGATTAAGGTGAGGCTGGAATTTTTTATTGTCTATCCTTGGGATTTGATTTGTTAGGACCAGCTTGTCAATATCCTGATCATAGTTGATTCCCGAGTATTCTTTAGAAATGGTAAATAATCAGGAATCAGCTTTCCATCAGCAATCGGTCATCGTCAATCGTGTATCCAAGGGGGGAGGTATTATGCGTTATGTTAATGGTGTTTTGTTGAGTATTGTGGTTTTATTTTTCCCAATGGCGGCCTTGGCCGGGAGTCTCAATTCGCCGGCAGCGCCTACGAGTGCGGCCAGCGCCATGTACACATTGGAGGACATCTATAACCGCCTGAACGCCAACACTCAGGCCACCAAACGGACCGGCGCGTTTACCGAGCCGTCGGCTGCACCCGGTTCGACCGGCCATACCCTGGATCAGGTGTATGAGAAAGCAATCCCTACTCAGGTTCCAAAAACCGGGCAGACTGGGTCTGACCTACCAGGGGATGACGGGGACCTGCAAAAGGGTGTTGCCTGGCCCACTACGCGGTTTACGGATAATAGCAACGGAACCGTGACCGACAACCTGACCGGTTTAATATGGCTGAAGAACGCCAATTGTTTTGGAACAAAGATTTGGGGCACTGCCGTGAGTGATTGTAACACCCTGGCGCACGGGACCTGTGGCCTCACTGACGGCTCATCGGCTGGCGACTGGCGTCTTCCCAATATTAAGGAGATCCTGAGTTTGATCGATTTTGGGCAATTTGCTCCTGCGCTTCCTGCCAATCCTTTCACGGATGTGAAGGGGGAATTTACGGACACAGACTATTGGTCGAGTACAGGAGCCACGAACGCGGCGGGCTACTCGTGGAGTCTGTCATTTTCCTTCGGCACTTTGTGTCGCTGTTTAGTTTCCAATACGTATTACGTATGGCCCGTTCGAGGCGGACAGTAGGGGAATTGAATATTGTAGAAGAATGGATATTAACAATAACGGAGCAAAGCGACATCCACAAATTGTCAATCTTCAATTTTTGTAGTGACTCGACAAGGAGACTGAAATGAATGCAATGGGGAAGATTATTACACAGTGCGGCCGGGCAAGGTCGCATATTTTAACGGGTGGGAATCCCGTCCCGGAAGGTTGGCCAACCACCGGGTAGCGAGTCCTTGGATCGAAGGGAGCAATCCCCGAGATTAAGCGTAGGACAGCGAGACGATAGGCCGTAAGCCGTGAGGTTGAAGGGATTGAGCCTCGAAAGTATCAGTCGAGAGGGACGACGTGCTTGTGTATACGGAAGTCAACACGTCCACTGGCGAATGGCAAGTCAGTGGCGCCTCTCCGGGGTCTGAGACCATGGCATGTCGGACATCGCGAATATGCGGCAACCCGGGAGGTCCTCTGCTCTCTTGTTGCAAAGCGAGTATGCCGGCCAACCGATAATAAAGGGAGAAAGGCAAACGGGGCGGGGGAAGTCGGATGGCGTCATAGTACCGGTGAAGGCGGGTAATTCTGCTGGAGGAAAGGACGTCACATGAGTAACAGTGTTGTGAGGACACATCATCTATGCCCAGAAATAGAGAAATGGTGGCAACAAAATTACAACGCATAGCGGAGAAGGCTCGCACAGAGAGCAACTGCAGGTTCACCAGTCTGTTTCATCTGATGAACGCGCAGATGCTGCGGGAATGTTTTCGGGAGCTGCGCAAAGACGCGGCCTCCGGCATTGATAAGGTTACCAAGAAAGAGTACGGGTTAAACCTGGAAAAGAACTTAACGGCTCTCGTCGGAAAGCTGCACCGGATGTCCTATAGTCCATTGCCTGTACGCAGGGTATATATTCCCAAACCGGGGAGTACCAAAGAACGTCCTTTGGGCATACCCGCTCTTGAGGATAAGCTGGTGCAGGCAGGGTTGGCGCGGATTCTATCTGCGATCTATGAACAGGATTTCATAGAGGACTCATATGGGTTCCGTCCGAGTCGGGGCTGCCATGATGCGCTTCGAGCATTGAGTCAAGAGGTCGAAGGAGGCCGAATTCACTATATTGTGGACGCAGACATCAAGGGGTTCTTTGATAATGTGGATCACGAGTGGCTGATGAAATTTCTCGGTCACCGAATAGCGGATAAACGAGTGCTGCGTTATGTGAAGCGGTTCCTCATTGCGGGTATAATGGTGGATGGCGTATTGATCGCCAGTGACAAGGGAACACCCCAGGGTGGGATTGTGTCACCGATTCTCGCCAATATCTATCTGCATTACAGCCTTGACCTTTGGTTCACAAAGGTGTTTCAAAAAGGCTGTGACGGCCAAAGCCGTATGATCCGTTACGCTGACGACTTTGTTGTATGTTTTGAGCGAGAGAGTGACGCCATACGGTTCCGCCAGGAGCTTGATGAGCGACTGTGCATATTTGGCCTTGAGATATCGCCTGAAAAGACGAAGACCATCGAATTTGGTCCGTTTGCGGAAGCTAAAGCAAAGAGGCGTGGCGGCAAGGCGGCAACCTTCGATTTCCTCGGATTTACGCACTACTGTAGCCGGTCGAGAAATGGCAGGCGATTTCGAATGAAGCGGGTTACGTCGCGTAAGAAATTCACCGTTAAAATTCGGATGTTCCGGGACTGGCTTAAGGCCAATCGAACTCTGCCGACCGATGAGTTTATGGAGAAAGTGGCCTCAAAATTACGGGGACACATTGCCTACTATGGGGTAACGGACAACTCAAGAGGTATCAATCGTTTTGCCTACGAGATTCGATGTTTGCTGTACAAATGGCTCAACAGACGAGGGAAACGCGGGTGTATGAATTGGGAAAAGTTTAATCTCTTTCTCAAGAAGTATCCACTGCCCAGGCCACGTATAATGGTAAACCTTTTCGCTTAATCGTGAAGTGTACTTATGAGGAGCCGTGTGCGTGAATAGCGCAAGCACGGTTCTGGGAGGGGCCGGGGCCAACAAATAACCAGCGTGGGATGATCTTATGATAGGTAGTAGCCGCGTGCGGCGAGGCGTAGTCTAAGACGTTTACGAACTGGTCGTTTGAAGAAACCGGTCTACTCGACAGCGGATATTGCGAATGCCGTTTCTTCCATCTGCGAACGGCACAAGGCGATTGCAGCATCATACCTTTTCGGTTCAGTTGTCAAAGGCAAAAAAAAGAACCGGGGGATATAGACATTGCAGTGTTGCTTGATAAGCGCCATCTGCAGTCGTTTCCAATTCCTTCGCTCATTTCCGAATTTGAAAAGGCCGTGGACTGCCGCGTTGATGTGGTCGTGCTGAACCGCGCCGATGAAATTCTTAAATACGAGGTGCGCCGGTCTGGAAAGCTGATATTTGAGCGCTCACCCGGGATCAGCTAGAAGGTTGAAATCCAGGGTCGCAAAAGCTATGAAGACTTTTTACACCTGCACAAGCGGTATGTTCAAAAAGTCCTTTACGGTGGCAAAAACATTAACGGTTCCTGATTTTCCCCATTTAATTTGTCGCTATATTTTCTATTGACATTTTATTTGCAAAATGTTTCTTTTTCCCATCTTTCAAAACTCCGAATACCCTGAAACCGGCATTAACTGAAATTTTCGCACCTAAATATAAAAAATTGACGGTTCGAACCGTCAATTTTTCGTCAGCCGGTCCATAATCGGTTTTGTTTTAAGGCTTCCAGGCGCCAAAGGCAGCTAAGGCCCTAATAGATCCGTTGACTGGCGTTGAAGTTTTCAACGGAAAATTATGAGATCTTTGAAGCATCATTCTTTTGCAGAGGTCTCCGGAAATGAATCGGCATCAAGTCCCATTCATTAATGAAAAAGTGTAGTCACACCAAAAAACGATTTTTTCCCATTCTGACAATGGCGCTCCTGTTTCTTGCGGGGTTGTCGGCTTTCTGCGTGATTTCTTCCGGCGAAGGCAAAATCAAGATCTATTTCTACAGCACTGAAACCAACATCAACAATTTCAAATCCCTCAAAATGGAATTCGACCGGTATCTCTCCCGATTTGGCCCCTACGAATTCCAGCCCTTCAGCAGTCGAGATGTGTTTGAAAAACAGGTGAAGGGGAAGGAAAACTGCCTGCTGCTCCTGTCCAGTTGGCATTACCGCAATATCCATCAGAAATATGCCCTTACGCCCGCCCTTACGGGCTTAAGAAATGGAAAGAAATACCAGAAAAGAATTGTGGTAGCTTCCCGGAAGTCCGCCGATATCGTTGCCGGAAAACCCGGACTCGTTGCGTCCGCCAGCAGCCTTCAATATACCAACAGTGCCCTCAACAGCATGCTCCAGGGAAAGTATACACACCCATTCAAGGTGCTGACCGTGCCCAAAGATATTGATGCCCTCATGTCCGTGGGGTTCGGTATGGCAAAGATGGCTTTTGCATCCGAGAACGCCTTTGACGAATTGAAGTTAATTAATCCCAGGCTTTCGAGCAAGATGAAGGTCATGGCCGAGGGAGAGGAGACCCTGCGCCTCATTCTGGCGTTGCCTCAGGGATTCAAAGGAAACAGAAAAAAGACAATTGATATGATCAGTAATATGCCGATGGATGCTGATGGAAAACGAAGAATTCGAATGCTGGGTCTGGATGGATGGCAGGAACTGGATGCGGCAGATAAATTGAAACTGGAGAGCTGAATGAAAGTCGTAAAATTCATATGCTTCATATGTCTTGTTTTCCTCCTCAGCATATTGTCCGCCGATGAGGGTCCCAAAATCATGGTGATCAACTCCAATGCGGCGGTTGATAAATACAAAACCGCCCAGGATGAATTTACAAAATCTATTTCAACGCCTGTTTCGGAAATCGATCTGGGCAGTGCGAAACTGAAATTGAGGGAGATCGAGGACCTGCTCTATGATGAATATCCAGACCTGGTCTATTGCATCGGGACCAAGGCTTATCTCCTTGCCAACAAATTTATCAGCGATCGAAAAATTGTTTTTTCCTCCATTTTGAACTGGCGGCGCCTGCCCATGGCGCAAAAGACCTATGGTATCTCCAATGAACTCAACCCTGAAATGCAGATCACCCTCTATCGCTATATCTTTCCTGACCTTAAAAGAATCGGCGTTTTGTACAGCAGAAAATACAACAAACACTGGTTCAATGAGGCTGAATCGGTTGCAAAAGAGATGGGCGTTCAGATCATTGGCAAATCCGTTTCCAAAAAAAGGGATGCCATTCCGGAACTCAAAGAACTCTTAAAGGAAATTGACGCTTTGTGGCTCATATCAGACCCTGTGGTTATGCCCGACAAAAAAACCCTGCTTGAAGTGTTCAGACAGTGCGATGCCAGTAAAATACCGATCCTGTCCTATCACGATGCATTTGCGGAATATGGGGCCATGGTGGTTGTTTCAGTGGACAACCCCACCACAGGAAGGCAGGCGGCTGCCATATCCCAGGAGGTGTTGTCCAATGATGTGGTTAAAAAGGCAGTGCAATTGCCAGCGGGATCTCACATTTTCTTGAACCTGAAGAAAGCCAATGAATATGGCCTGAAATACCGTGAGATGGCACTCAGTGCGGTGAACACGATTATTGAGTAAACTTGAGAAGAATAGGGGACCCTTTTGATGAGATTATTGATATCGAATTCAAGTCTGATTCGTTTTATCGTTATCCTGCTGCTGGTGCTCATCCTGGTTTTCCCTCTAACTGGTTTCTCTGAAGAACCTGTGGAAGATGCCTTTCCCAAGGGTGATGAGGTGGAAAATGAACTCAAGTATCTACAGGAAGAAACCTACGTCATTACACCATCCAGAATCCCCCAGCGCATTGAAAAAGCGCCCGGTTCCATCTATGTGGTGACGGACAAACAGATTTATCAGATGGGAGCAAGGTATTTAAGTGATGTGATCGAGACTGTTCCGGGATGGTTTCTTGGGAGCTGGTACTATTTCGGAGATATCGCTTATGCAAGAGGGGTAAGCGGAGCCGGAAGCAACCAGATTCTCTTTATGGTCAACAGCCAGAATGTCGATGATCCCAGGAATGGAAGCGGATTGTTGTATCAGTACCTCACCCTTGATAATGTGAAGCGGATCGAATTTGTCACCGGCCCGGGATCTTCGCTTTATGGGTCCGGCGCCATGGCCGGCGTCATCAACGTGATTACCAAAGACGGTGAAGATGTAGATGGATTGCAGGTTACGGGGCGAGGCGGGAGCTACCACACCTGGGAGGGAAACGCCCTTTTCGGAAAAAGTATTGAAGGTTTGGAAGTGGCAGCATACGCGGACTACCTCAATACGGATGGTTTTCAAGGCCAAGTGGAACAAGATCAGCAGAGCGTCCTGGATCAGCGCTGGGGCACCCATGCGTCCCTGGCACCGGGGAATATGAAGGGAGATGCGCACCAGGGGGATTCACAACTCACCATTAAATACAACGACTTTAAATTTGACGGAAAATACCTTGGAAGGAAGTGGGACCAGCCTTTTGGTATTCGACCCATACTGGACAACATGTCAGAGATGGATTTCCATCAGTATTACCTGAATCTCAGTTACGACAAAACGCTTATGGAAGGGTTGGACCTTGTGGCCAAGGTCTACAGGAGTCAGTACGTTGAAGACTATACATGGCAGTACTATCCGAAAGGGTCTTTCATCGGGACACCCACCGGTCCAACCATCCTGTCGGATAATATGTATATCTGTAGTGAGTACAAAAGCCGGCGTACCGGCGCCGAAGCCCAGTCTACATACCAACTCACGGATACCAACACCTTGGTGGGCGGCATCACCTTACAGCAGGAGGCGGTATATGGGAACAGCAAAAAAGGGAATTTCCTTTCAACTTCCGCTGCAGGGGTCATTATACCGCTGTCCTCGGTTGAGAACTGGCCGAGCAATATGGTTATGTCAGACAAGAAGCGGGAAATATTGGCCGCCTATGCAGAAGATTTGTGGGATATTCTGGAAAATCTTCGCTTGACCGTTGGTGGCCGTTATGACCATTACAGCGACGTCGGGGGCCAGTTCAGCCCCCGCGTGGGAATCAATTGGGACATTGCCGAGAATTACTACACAAAATTCATGTACGAACATGCCTTTCGTGCCCCCACGTTCGATGAACTTTATGATCCTTATGCAGGGAATCCCGATCTCAAGGCGCTCACCAAAGACAGCTATGAATTGAGCATTGGTTTCAGATTCCTTCCTTCATTCAGCGCCGAAATAACAGGATACTTATACAAACCAAAAAATTTCATTATGCGCGACTTCACAATTAGCGGCTCAAAATACGTAAACTACGGTGATGTAACAAACAAAGGAGCCGTGCTCCAGATGAAATATGACTTTGGAAGGGGAACCTATCTGAGCGTGAGTTACACTTATGTGGATCTAAAAATACTGGACAACCATTTCGAGGAAGACATCCCATATTCAGAGCCTAAACAACTGGGAACCCTTTCCGCGAACATTCGATTGAACCGCTATCTCAATTTCAATGCCTATCTGCTTTACCGGGGCGACTGGACACGTTCAACAGGAGATACGCGGGATGACCCGGGAGATTACGCCATTGTGAATACGACTCTGATTGCGAGAAATTTCGTTGAAAAATTGGAAAATCTTGAGGCGCGATTTGCTGTCAAGAACCTGTTAAACAAGGACTACGCTTCCCCGACCGACACTGGTCAGCTTCCCGACGACATGCCCATGCCCGGCATCAACTTCTTCCTTGAAATGCGGTACACGTTTTAGATTCTGTTTCTGAATATTTCATCCGTTCTTTTTTGTGTTGTTTTTTTTTACTCATAGTAAGATAGTGAAAGAAATAATCAGATTGCACACTCTTTTTCAGTCGATCTACTATGAACTATAATTTTGAATGGGATCCACAAAAGGCGCAAGTCAATTTTAAGAGGCATGGAATCCTTTTCGGAGAAGCTGCCACTGTTTTTAACGACCCAAATGCATTAACGATATTTGATTCCGATCATAGCGGAAGCGAGGATAGATGGATAACAATGGGGATTTCGAAAAAAGGAAGGTTGCTTCTGGCATGTCACACCTTTAAGGATGAAAGCAAAGATTCGGTGTCTATTCGCTTATTTTCAAGTCGCAAGGCAACAAGGAAGGAAAGCACGCTGTATGGAGAATGAGCCATGAAAGAAGAATATGATTTTTCAAAAGCGGAAAAAGGGAAATTTTTTCGTCGGGATGCGAAACTCAATCTACCAGTATACTTGGATGATGAAGTCATTGCATTCATAGAGGACATCGCCGACAGAAAAGGGGCGGATTTTTCATTTGTTGCCAACCAACTGCTTCGGAATAACATGCAATTGGCTGAAGCGATCAAATAATATCCTGAAATATATCTTCATGCTCATCGTAAATCGGTCGTTTTTTTATGATGGAGGAATATTCAGCGGACTATTCTGCATTCAAACGCTTGAGGATTTTCTTTGCCAAGGGCTATTTCAGTGGTATGGAATTCAGAGCGGCTGTAAAAAACCTGTTTAACAAGGATTACGAGGCACCCACTTCTTCCTCCTCCGCCTACCAACTACCTGATGATCTGCCCATGCCCGGCACCAACTTCTTCCTTGAATTGGGGTACACGTTTTGATCCACGGCTTTCGTAGATCAGACCCATCTTCCGGAAGCTGAATCCGGTAAGTTGAATTCGATTTTTTTTTAAGTTGCGAGCACAACCTGCCTTCGCTATAAGTCCATATGAACAAGGGGATGGACAAAGTGGTGGAAAAAGATAACAAAGAGCAGAAAACGGTCAGATGGAGCATCCGATGGAAGCTCATGGCCATTATTACGCTTCTGGTTGTCACCCTGGTGGCCGTCCTCTCCTACACTCAGATCTCTAACCAGCGCAAGATTCTGGAGATGGAATTGAACAAGCGCATTGCCCTCATGCAGGCCAATCTCATTGAGCGGGGAAAGAGTTTCATCATCAATTTGTCCCAGCAGGTGGAAAATGATCTGGCCGCCTTCAACCTCTCCAGCGTCATGCAGGTCTTGATGGAAAGTGCCGCAGGCAGCCGGGAAATTAAATACGCCATTTTGGTGGATGCCTCCGGCCTGGTCTTCGTGGACACCCACCGGCCTGAAGCCGTTCAAACCCGCGTCACCGAGGGCCGTGACCAAAAAGCCCTGAACCAGAAAGCATTGGCGGTCCTGACCTATAGCGAGGGAGATGAATCGGTCATTGAAATGGTCAATCCCCTCCAGATCAGCACTGAACCCTGGGGTGTTTTAAGGCTCGTCTATACGACGAATCTCCTTGAAAAGGAGATCCGGATCTCCCGGAAAAAGATTCGTCAGGAGATAGAAGGAATGGTCTACCGATCACTTCTCACATCTCTCATCTTTCTGGGAGTCTGCCTCTTACTGGTTTTCATCCTGTCAACAAGGTTTTCAAAACCCCTTATCCGACTCACGGAATCGGCCCGGAAATTGTCAAAGGGCGATTTTTCCATCTCGTCGGACATTCAAGTCCGCTCAAGAGACGAAATCGGAATCCTCGGGGCCAGCTTTCTTGACATGAGCAAAGACCTGGAAACCTCCTACAAAAAGCTGGAGGAATACAGCAACCGGTATCGCTCCCTGTTCGAATATTCTCCCACATCCCTGTGGGAGGAGGATTTCTGTGAGGTCAAAATTTACATCGACGGATTACGGAATAAGGGCATCCAGGATTTTAGAACGTATTTTAGAGATCACCCGGAGGAACTCAAACATTGCACGGACATGATCCGAATCCTGGATGTGAATGACGCCACTTTAAAGCTTTATGGGGCCGACACCAAAGAAGCGTTGATTCAAAACCTGGACAGAATTCTCACCGACAAATCCCACGACATTCTGAAAGAGCAAGTATTGACCATTGCGGAGGGAAAAACCTTTGAGATCCAATGTGTCAACAAAACACTCAAGGACAAGGACATAACGGTTCTCATGAAGGCATCCATACCCCCGGGATATGAAGAAAACTGGGGCAAGGTGTTGATTTCCGTTCACGACCTGTCGGAACGCATGCGCGCCGTGTTCCTCAAAGACATGTTTGGACGTTATCTTTCCGAAGAGGTGACCAACTCCCTTCTGGAAAACCCGGAGCTTGTGAACATCGGGGGTGAAAAACGAAGCGTCACCATCATGATGAGTGATCTCCGCGGGTTTACCTCCCTTGCCGAACGGCTGGAACCTGAACAGGTGGTTCAGATTTTAAACACCTATTTCGAGATCATGGTAGAGGTCCTTCTGAAATATAACGGCACCATCAACGAAATCATCGGTGATGCGCTACTGGTCATATTCGGCGCCCCTCAGAAAATGCCGGACAGGGCGGAGCGGGCCATTGCCTGCGCCATTGAAATGCAAAACGCCATGGTCAGGGTTAACGAAGAGAACCGGCTCCAGGGGCTTCCTGAAATTGAAATGGGGATCGGCCTCAACGAGGACGAGGTGATTGTGGGCAACATCGGAAGCAGCAAACGGAGCAAGTACGGGGTGGTGGGTAGCGGCGTCAATATGACAAGTCGTATTGAATCCTACTCCGTTGGGGGGCAGATCCTCATCTCTGATTCGGTGCGAAAGCAGGCCGGTGAAATATTGCGTATTGATGAACAACGGGAAGTGATTCCCAAAGGGGCTGAAACGCCGCTTAAGATCTATGAGGTTGGCGGCATCGGCCAACCCTATAATCTGGCTCTGGACAAGAAGCATACCGCCCTGGTGGCATTGGGGAGAACCGTTCCCCTGCGCTACACCACCCTGGACGGCAAAAACGTTGGAAAAGAGCAGCTTAAGGGTTTTGTCATTTCTCTTTCCCGAGATGTTGTGGAGATTGATCTGGAAGAACCCCTTGAACTGTTAACAAACATCAAGATGAACCTTAAAGATGTGTCCGAGGAGTTGGTTTCCCGGGATTTTTACGGAAAGATCATGGAATCCGCAGGCAAAGATTCGTGCAGGTATATTCTTCGATTCACGTCCGTACCCCCCGAGATCGGCGCTTATTTCCAGGCGCTCCGCCAATACGCCGGGAAAGGAAACTGAGGATAGTGTTTGATTTCCGAACGATGAAATTATCCGACTTTCCAACGGCAAGCTGCGGTGTCCTGAGAAAAGCCTCCAATACCCGGCCCACCATCTGGATCGTTGAAATAAACGGGGTCCGTGCGGTGGTCAAGGATTTCAGCGGTAACCGGTTTCTTTTCAGAAACATTGTGGGTCGGTTTCTCATATGGCGGGAGGCAAAAGCCTACCGGAAACTCCGCGGCATCAAAGGGGTGCCTGAATTTTTCGGCGTGGTGGACGGTCTCGCCCTGGTTGTTCAAGAAATCCCGGGCAGAAGTCTTGAAAATTTGGAAAAAGAGATGCATCTTCCCCATACGTTTTTTGAATCTATGGAAACCCTGGTTGCGGCCTTCCACCAAAGGGGCCTTGCCCACTGCGACTTGAAACGGGCGCCCAATACGCTGCTGGGAACTGATGGGATGCCCTATGTGGTGGATTGGGCCGCATCCATTTCAAAAAGCGAACTCTGGTTTCCGCCTTTCACCCTGGTTTTCCGAAGATTTATGCTGGATGATGAAATGGCCATTGTAAAGCTTGCCTTGCGGCACTGCCCGGAAAGGGTAAGTGCGGAAAAAATGGCCCGGTATCATTATCGGAGCTGGGGGGAAAAAAAGATCCGGGCCATTCGGGACAGGCTCAGGGAACTACTGCAAAAAGCGGCGTAGCCGCATCAACGGATTATTCTCCGGAGATATCCTGCACCGGAGAGACCATGATTTTTTTGGCCATGCCTCTTCCGATGGCCAGGCGGGTGTTTTGAAGACCTAAGATGACCCTGCCGCCGCCGGTATTGTTGATGATTTCAACACGATCACCGGCTCTTAGGCCCATTGAGGCCAGTCTGCTTTGCTTGTGCCTGCACCCGGCCACTTCCCGTACAAAAACAGTTTCGCCGGGTTTCGCCATGGCCAGGGGAATCAATGGGTTACGTTTTGAACAACAATCCGAACAGAGCCCATATATTTCCATGCGATGCTGGAGCATGTGAAATCCGT
>Ga0233437_1003143_pt1 | contig 22519 bp, 20 predicted proteins | sample SI_122_August201_FD_182714 | JGI IMG/M metagenome (GOLD analysis project Ga0233437, IMG submission 182714) | Seawater microbial communities from Saanich Inlet, British Columbia, Canada - SI_122_August2016_200_MG | ecosystem: Environmental > Aquatic > Marine > Inlet | place: Canada: British...
CCTATTTAACATAATATTAATTATAGGACATTTATATTTAAAACCCAAAACTGATTATCAAGTTGTTACACGAAGAAACCACAACCACAACCACAACCACAACCACAACCACAACCACAACCACAACAAAAGAAAAATGAGGAATAAATCATTAGAAATTGTTTAAATATTCATAATTTTGTTGAGCAAGAGCAATAATAAACAAAATCCATTTAGTTATGAAACCATTTCTATTTGCCTTGATTTGTTTCGTATCAATTCCATTATATTCATTCGGGCAAGAATCATCTAAATTTAAAGGTGACGGTGAAGTTTTCTACCGAGAGACATTTGATTGGGGTGACACCACGAATGAAAGAGGCTGGACACTGCCGGATGGATTCTATTTTGAAGATCCGTTGGATAATGGATTTAACTGGCACTGGTGGCCAAATGATAGTTTAATTGCTGACAGGACTGAAGAACCTCCTTTCCGTTCAACTTCAGCAGCTGACGGTCATCTTTGTCTTTTTGCGAATCTGTACAACAACTATGTTGTAGCGCCCGAATACAATTCAATTAACAATTCTATAGTTTTTCCTCCAATAGATTGCAGTGAACACTCGTCGGTTATTCTTCAATTTGAAAATACTTTCAGTAATTATGGGCCGGCAGGATTACTAAAGGGCTATTGGCGCAACTATATCGAAATATCCAGCGATTATGGGGTTCATTGGGCAGCTTTCAGGGCAGGTCAAAACGCCAAAAGCAGTGCCAGGCCAAACGATATAGGGCCGGGAGAATCGGCTATGTTTCGGATCAATATTACAGAACTTGCCGCCGGGCAATCATCCGTTTTGGTACGTATCAACTGGCAAAACTTTTTTGGCTTTTATTTCTGGTTGATTGATGATTTTGAATTGGTTGAGGCCTTAGACAACGATATTCAAATCGAATACATTGATTTAGAGTGGGAGAACTTGAATCCAAATCGACATGAAAGTTATAGTTACATGATCCCTCAATCTCAACTCAATTCCGGCAATGGATATCATCTCTTTAAAGCCGGGATTGTTAATATGGGTGAATTTGAACAATCAGATATCATATTGGATCTCACAATTAACAAAGATGAGGAAGTTGTTTTTCAGAAGTTGGATCATGGTATAAATTTAGGGCCGGCCTATAAAGACACTCTGTTGATTGATGAGGAAGATGTCTATGTACCAATTGAGAAGGGCAACTACGAAATCAGATACAACGTCTCTCAGGATCAGGTTGATGACTTTCCGGATGACAACGAAAGATCGCTTTTCTTTCAGGTTACTGATTCGGTTTACTGTCGCACTTCTTTTGCCCCTGCAACACCCTATTCATTAGGTTCGGCCAGATACGGACGAGATGAATACGATTTACATGCCAACGTAGACCATTTCATAGGATCAGTTTTCCCCATCTATTCAGATTGCGAGATTAGTGGTTTTTCAGTATATATCATGGGTGGAATGGCAGATGGACTCATCTCTTTCAGGCAGGTGCTTTGGCGTGAGATCGATGAAGATCCTGGAATAAACGAAGCCCCCTTACGACTTTTATCATCTTATGCTGTTGATTTGGATTCTTCAATGTTTAATAAATGGATACAGTTGCCGCTAGATAAGGATGGAGAATCTGAGTTTGTCAAAGCCGGTGAAGTGCTCTGGGCTGGCCTTGAAACCAGTGACTATCATGCCGACGAGAATATCAGAAAAAAGCATGGACTTGCTATCGGTTCAAATCGAAGTTATCCATTTCACAAGTCGCCAATCGTTGGCTATTCACCTCGGGGAGGTTGGTCCTCGTTTCATGCGAGTTGGCGTTATTTGATGATCAAGCTCATGATCAAAGATCCTAGCTCGCCGGTGATTGACCTGGAAAACAGTCCTTTCTCACTTGCACAAAATTATCCCAATCCCTTTAGTGGCAGCACCCATATTGATTATGAATTGATAGTCAATTCAAATGTAAGCATCGAGGTAATGGACCTTACCGGCCGCACAGTACTTCGCCAAGAGGAAGGAAATAGACCGGCCGGAAAAAATAGCTGTCAATTGAATGCTCAGTACTTAGTTCCAGGGCTTTATACATATACTCTTATTGCAGATAATTTCAGGGAAACAAAACAAATGATTGTTAGCAAATGACTGGTACGCACTAGCTTTTTTTCACCCTACTCCACTCACTATAAGGTGAGTAAACTTTCACAAAATGATAATTGTTGGACAATCTATTCCTCAAAAGATCTACTCAATAATAATTGTATGCTCCTCATCAACGCTTTGTGACCATATAAATGGCTCTTCACTGTCGTCCTCTGCCCATGAATAGTTGCATATGCACTTTATTGTGCAGGAAATCATCGCAGTCTCTGACAATAAGCCCTCCCAGAAAGTATTTGGCTGATTTCCTATGATTTCCTGTAAGCTCATTGTATCCTCCCATTCTAAGGCTTTTGTATCTGCACAATAGTGGTCGCCAATATCAGGTAAGTCTGAATAAACACCTCTGCCATTTTCGCGAAAAAATAATACATCGACATTCCAGCTGAAAGAAACTTCAGTATTCGGATAATCATTAGGATCGTGCTGGATCTGATTCATAATATCAGTCAGGATAACAGACATATCACATTTGAATACAATGTCTTTCATGCTACTCAAACTACCGTCATGACTAACTTCTGAGATAAACTCCGGCTCCAAATAAATATCTTCCTGTACTAAATCAGGAGTTCTAACCATTGAGCAAGCAATTGCAATTAGTATAATCAGAAGAAAAGAAAATAACTTAGAATATTTCATGAGGCATAGGTTTATGGTTGCTGATATAAATATAAAAAAAAGGAGCAAGCGCTAAAAGCACTCACTCCTAATAATTTATATTATTACCAGCCTTATTTCCTAATTTCTATTTCCTATTTCCTCATTTAATATACTTAGGAGTAAACACAAACATCACATAAGCCCAATTGGATGTCGCATCAACACTTCCGGTTTTAATGTCAGCCATATCATCACCAGCGAACATTTGTGAATAACCGAGTTGGATTTTAATATTATCACCTATCGGATGTACAAGAAATAAATCAAGCTCAGTTCCTAAATAATTACCACTTGTAAGAGCCACTGAGCTCATGAAAGCATGAACATGGGCATTAATGGTATGCTTATGAACCTTTTGAGAGATACTGAATGTCACATCCTGTAATCCAACAGAGTTAATATGGTTTCCAACAAAGAAATAATCCATATGTCCGTTGAATTTGTGATTTGTGCCATAAAGTGGAGTAAATGAATTATTTACAGTAGCCCCACTTGTGTTTGTTCCAGATAATTTCTCATAGCTAAGCCCTATTTTGCTCTTGGCTGAAAAAGCATAACCAGCTTCAACCAGAACTTCATAGGCACTCAATTCTTTTCCTGACGGATCTTTACCCATTTGATAATATACATTACCTCCAAAAGAAAGTTTGCCAGCTTTGTAAGCCAAATAGGTTCCCATGGTTTGTGAGTATCTGATTCCTTGTTCAGTAATTTCACCAGCATCACCAGTACTTATAGTATAAGGTACACCGTTATTCAGAGCTAATAAACTAACATTCAGTCTACCAAAGCTTTTGTTGAACCAGACAAATTGCATGGCTTTATAAGCATCAGGACCAAAATAAAAATTGTTTGTTCTTACTCCTGATTGGTTGTAGGCTACTCCAACATGTAAATTGAAATTTTCTTCATATTTAAGCAGTAAGAGATCATGACTTCTCCCCTGCTGTGCCCAGCCTACATTTCCAAAGATTCTGCTATTGTCATAGCCTAATTCTTGTCTACCCACTCTCAGGCTAATCCCATAATGTAATTTGGCTTGAGCCCATGCTTCATGTACACTAGCTGCAAAATCCTCATTACCTGCTAGTTGTTTCTGACCTCCCCAGTTTCTCACATCTTGTAAAACAAATTTTGAAGTCAAGCGATCTGACTTATATCCAAAATTTACTCTTGTACGCTGACTTGTAAATAAAGAAGCAACCTGATCAGCATGTGCTAAAGTCTTATACCCATGACTAAGTTCTGTTCTTGGTCTGAACTCTCCACTAAGATTAAACTGGGCTTTCAAACCTGAGATGCCAAAAAACATAATGGCAAATAGAAAAATTGTTTTTTTAATTGTGTTCATACTTTGATTTTAGTTAATAGTTTTCGTAGTGTAAGTTGATTCTCTTTCAGCAGCCTTTTTTAACCACTCAGGCACAACCTTTTCGGTAAACTCCTTTTTATCAGCCCTCATTTTTTCTACAGGTAAACCAATAAACTCATGAGCCTTAGCTTTTGTAGAAATATCAGGATAAGGAATTTCTTCATTGTGTCCAAGATCTGCAAACAGACGAGCTAGTTTGAGTCTTCCTTCCTGTGCAACTGTTATCCCTGTAGAAATTACCCGGCCAGTTTCAACTGGAGAGTGAAATGATCCACCATGGCTGGCAGCAGCATAATCCCATCTCCATTGAGCGTGACGTATATCCATCAGTATTTCACTCATTTGCTCCTCAGTAGCACCAAGATCCCATGCGAATTTAGCTTCAACGTGAGCTCTTACGATCAATTCTTCAAGCTTGTCTCGATTCTCAATTATTCTGTCCTGACTGGTGTATACATCTTTCAATAATTGCTCGGTTTCTTCACGATGACAAACCTGGCAAGAATTAGCTACGTTATTTAAAGGACTTTGTACGTGATGATCAGTGAATTTTTGACCTCCTTCACTCATGTATGGCATATGACAATCGGCACAAGAAACACCTCTGCTTGCATGAATTCCGGTCATATAAACCTCATAACCTGGATGTTGTGCCTTTAACATAGGGGCCTTACTTACTGCATGAGTCCAGTCTTTGAATTCAATCTCATCATAATACTCTTCCATGTCCTCAACAGTCATTCCCTTATCCCAAGGCAGAGTCAGGTAAGGTACACCCTCAGCTCCAACTCTCTTCTTATTGAAGTAATACTCAACATGACACTGAGCACAAACAAGAGAGCGCATTTCCTGATGAGAAGCGTCGTTAATATCTTTGCCCATTCTTTTAAAAGCCTCTGTTAGTACCGGACGAGTGATTTTTAAATTCATAGTTTCTGCATCGTGACAATCTCCACAACCGATTGAATTTACTACCTCATGACCTTTAGTTTCCCAAGAACCATTGTAGAATTCAGCAATTCCGACTTCATCCATTAAGCGAGGAACATCAGGGCTTTTACAAGACCAGCATGTATTTGGCATTGGGCTTTTTGCTCCATCTACTGGGGCTCCAGTTCTTAATGTATTGCGTAGATCTTCAACTGCATAAGCATGTCCCCTACCCTGATTGTAGTCTTTTGCAAAACCATATCCTGCCCATAAAACAACAAGTCTTGGATCAACTTCAAGCATATCAATCATTTCATTTCCATTGTATCTACTCTTGAAAGAACCCTCTTTGGTTTTCATGTAAGTTTGATACTGACGTGGAAAGTTCTCTCCCCAAACTTCATTTCTGGGTTCATACTGTCCGTGCTCTACCTGAGGTGTGTAGACCATTAATGCTTCAGATTTGCGCTCTACGATTGATGAGCCCAGTAATCCGAGGAGAAAAACTACAATCACTGTTGCACAGAAAAGAATCCATCCCATCCAGGGTTTATTTCGAATAATATCTCTAAGTGTTGCCATAGTTATCAGTTATTTTGAAGTTTGTTATTGTTTGTAAGTATTTGTTTTTTCTGATTGTAAAAAAAGCATAGGGTTGGGAACTGATGATAAAGAATTCACCCTGCCATGGGGCACTTCTCTGTGACATTCCCAACATGGTCTCTCTGAACGCTCATGTTGGTAAACATCTGTTCTTAATAATAGTTTAGGGTCATCTAGTAAATCTGAATGACATCTGATACAATTGTCCTGTACTACTTCTTGTCCTGCTTCATGAATAAAAATTACCTGTGGTTCTTTTCGTAAGGTAAACATTGAGGCATGCCGAATTCCATCCTTTGCCTTGAAATAATATTTGTTGATTACATTATTATGAGGCACATGACAGTCATTACAATTTGCCCATTCCCGGTGCGAACTATGCGCATATGTAGCATATTGCGGTGCCATTATATGGCAATTTACACAGGTCTTAGGGTTGTCAGACAGATATGACGGTGCTTTCGATTCATATATTAGAAAGACCGCCAATCCTACAATACTAGCTATTAGCATATTAATAAAAAATCGCCAATTGTCGGGTGGTTTTAGGAAATTAAAGAGATTTTTAACCATAAGTGTGGATGTTGATTTCGACACCAATATATATGGTTTTTACAAGATTTTATGTAACGAGTGTTACTAAAATAACAATTTTAACATTTGCTCATAAAAACTTCTGTATCAAGTCAAGAAACTCTTTAGCATATCTATTTGACTTATACTTTCCCACCCCATTTATCTTAAGAAATTGCTCCTGATTTAAGGGCTTATTGGCCGCCATTTCTTCCAGACTGGCATCTGAAAAAACTACAAATGCAGGCTTTCGTATTTCCATAGCTATCTCTTTGCGTAATTCCTTAAGTGCTTCGAATAGTTTCGGATCAATAGGTAGTTTTAGATCATCAGGTAAATCAATCTTTATTTTGAGTTTGGCCTTTTTCTTCTGCTCTTCCTGTCGGATTTTTATCGTTTCGAATTTCACCAGATTAACAACAGATTCACCTTTTAATACTCTCTCACTTACTGTGGTCAATTTCAAATTATTATGATCTCTATAGTCAATTTCCATTATCCCCTGCTGGATCATCTGCTGTAAATATAATTGCCAGGCAAACAGGCTGTGCTCTCTCCCAGCACCAAAGGTTTTAAGTATTTGCCAGTTTTTATCCTTCACTTTCTGAGAATATTGGCCTTTTAATACTTCTATCAGAACAGAAACACTCAGTTTCTCCTGACTTCGTGCAATAGCTGAAATTGCTTTTTTGGCTTCAATACTCCCATCAAAGTATTCAGGAGGATTCTTGCAAACATCGCAATTTCCACAATCGGGTCCGGGTGATTCACTAAAATAACTTAACAGGATTTTCCTTCTGCAAACCTGGGCTTCTGCATATTCCTGCATACGCTTGAGCTTAGCCGCAAGAATTGAGCGGTACCCTGAGTCATCCACATCCTCCATAAATCCGAGATGTGTCTGAACATCCCGATAACTATAGAACAAAACAGTTTCAGCGGCCTGACCATCCCGTCCGGCACGTCCGATCTCCTGATACAAACTTTCCAGATTTCCGGGCATATTGTAATGAACCACAAAGCGTATATTAGCTTTATCTATACCCATCCCAAAGGCAATAGTAGCACAAACTATATCTACATCTCCCTGAATAAACTGATCCTGGGTTTTACTCCTTATGGATGGATTAAGGCCAGCATGATAACAGACTGCCTTTTTACCTGCATTGCGCAATTTGTCTGCCAGTTTCTCTGTTGTTGCCCTACTTCCACAATAAATAATACCTGATTCTTCCGGATATTTTTGAACAATCTGAAAAAGTTGCTCCCATTTTTTCTGTCCGGGCAGCACAGCTAATGACAGATTTGGCCGGTCAAAAGAGCTTATATAGTACTTATGATTTTTTAAGAGTAATAAATCTCCAATATCTCGTCGCACAGCTTTGTCTGCAGTAGCAGTCAGGGCCATAAAAGGTGTGCCGGGAAATTGCTTTTTCAGAATTGATAAGCGTTTATAATCAGGTCTGAAGTGATGTCCCCAGGTGCTTATACAATGCGCTTCATCAATTGCAAAAAGACCTATCCTGAGCTGAGACAGAAATGACAGAAAACCTCTGGCAAATAATCTTTCAGGTGCTACATATAATAATTTATATGAATTACTCTGTAAGCGTGTAATCAGCTTTGCCTCCTGTGATGAAGTTAAACTAGAGTTCAGGTAAGCAGCCGCAATGCCATTTGCAACTAAACTTTGAACCTGATCCTTCATCAGTGCTATCAGAGGTGAAACAACAACTGTAAGACCATCTAGTACAACCGCTGGCAATTGATAGCAGAGAGACTTTCCTCCCCCTGTTGGCATCAATACCACGGAGTCTTCTCCCTTCAAAGTTCTTTGAATGATTTCCTTCTGATGAGTGCGGAAAGAGTTGTAACCGAAGTATTGTTGGAGCAAAGCTGACAAGTCGACCTGGTCTGCCTGTATATCAGTCATATGTGAAAATGATTTTGTATAGGATAAATTTTCCTTACCAACAGATTGTTGGCATACTGATATTTTAAACGATGAAACTTCGAAAAGGTTACAATAAACTACTTTCCTTTTTCCTTACCTTTCATCCATGGAAAATTATGACGCTGTTATTATAGGTAGCGGAGCTTCCGGACTACTGGCTGCCGGATATATGGCTGAAGCTGGTCTTCAAGTTATTGTGCTTGAAAAGATGAGCCAATCAGGACGTAAACTTAGCATTACCGGCAAAGGGCGTTGTAATATCACCAATGATACTGAGACACAAGATTTTATCGAAAGAGTTAATCCGGACGGACGATTTCTTTTATCGAGTTTTTCCCAGTTCTACAATCAGGAATTAATTGATTTGTTCGAAAGAATTGGTATCAAAACTAAGCTGGAACGCGGAGGCCGCTATTTTCCGGCAAATGACTCGGCACCCGATGTAGTTAAGAAAATGATCGAATGGTGTGACAGAAAAGGGGTTATTTTCAAACATGATTTCCGGGTTAACAGGATTATTACTACCAGGAAGTTCATAGAAGGTGGTTCAATTACATCAATAAAGGCAGTTCAGGGCACATCAATTGCCGGACAAAGAATCAAGCACAAGCGAGAGGTAATAGTTGGTGAAAGCAGTTCATTTTCAGCAAGTTTCGTTTTGCTGTGTACAGGTGGATTATCCTATCCTGCAACAGGATCTGATGGTGACGGTCACAGAATGTTAAAGCAATTAGGTCATTCAGTATCAAAATGTTTGCCTTCTCTTGTACCACTAGAGATTGATAGCAGGATAGTTAGTAGTTTAACTGGCTTGGAATTAAGAAATGTCCAGGCCAGCTTGCAGGAAAGAGGAAAAACTGTGTCAAGTGAATTTGGTGAACTTCATTTCATCAAAACCGGGCTTTCTGGTCCTATTATTCTTACTTTAAGCAGAATAGCAGTCTCATTATTACATCAGCAAAAATCACTATCTATACTTATTGATTTCAAACCAGGCCTCGATGGAGAAAAACTGAACCGGCGATTAATCAGAGATTTTACTGACCGGGCAAAAGAACCCGTTTCATCCATCCTGCGCGGTCTGATGCCCAAGAAACTTGTGTCTGTTTGTGTTGCAAGTACCGGTATTCATCCAAACAAACCGGGTTCGGAAGTAAGTGCAAAAGATCGAAAAGAAATTCATACTTTTCTTAAAGCTTTTAGTTTAAAGCTAACAGGATATCGTCCATTTAGTGAAGCTATTATAACAAATGGAGGATTAGACGTGAAGGAAATTAATCAGAAGACTCTGGAATCAAAGAAAGTAGCAGGACTATATATCGCAGGAGAAATACTAGATCTCGACGGACCAACAGGAGGTTTCAACCTACAAATCGCATTCTCAACCGCAAAGGCAGCAGCACAAGCTATAATCTCAAAAAGATCCGGGGTCCAGGGTCCGTAGTCCGGGGTCCGGGATTCCCGATTCCCGATTCCCGATTCCCGATTCCCGATTCCCGATTCCCGATTCCCGATTCCCGATTCCCGATTGAATCAGGAGTACCTGATTCAATCAAAGCCTTGCTAAGCCCATGCACAGTACGTGCACACTTATTGTGACAACGAGATATAGGTTTCGTGCAGCTTTGGGACTCATTCTGAAGAAGCGATACTGAATTGCAGAAACATCACAGCTTGAAACACAATCACCACATAGTGTACATGTTATACCAGGTTTTCCTGCTTTAATATCCTTAACATTAAGAGCATCATACGGACATGTTGGAATACACCTCATACAGCTTGTACAGGAGGATTCAATTTTCATCCGGAAGGGAGAAATATATTTTCCAATATTAACCAGAGTTCCGATAGGACAAAAAGCAACACAGTGTACCATTTTCTGCCTTTTACGGGAAATAAAGATCATTATTCCAATACTAAAACCGGCTAATACTAATGCGGGTATCAGCGTTTGTAAGCCTTTTAGATTAAACATTCTGAATACCCAGGCAAAAAGAATTATCAAAACAAAAAAAGTCATTTTCCAGGCCCACTTTTGCCGTACCGGTTCCCCCCGATGTAGTTCCCCCTCACTTCTAATCCCTTCCTTTTCCTTCTCCTTTTCCTTCTCCTTATTTCTATCGTTAAGCCTTAGTTTCCCAGAAGACTTCTTAGCTTTCGAAGATGCCATCAAGCCATCCCAGGCCCCAAAATAACAATAATGACTGCACCAGGCAGGCCCGCTAATAAGTATGCTACTCAACAGAAGTATCGGCATGATTGTCATCTGAGCTCTGTACACAGGTCCTGCCGCTATCATAAAAGGAACTGGCAAATGGAGCTTGTCAGTCATCAGAAATCGTTCATCTGCCAAAATTCCAAGTGCAAACTGTGTGAAGAAAACTAATGAAAAAAGCAACCAACTCCATTTTCGCCAAACTGCTGACTTGTCAGCATCCTGCATTTTGTATACTAAAAAAGCTCCGTACGAAGCCAGAAGTGCAATTTGAATCCATCCTGCTCCCGGAATGAAGCGATTTATCATTAGCATAGAGGTCTCCATTTTTAGCTCCATCATACTGAGTATGAAGGTAACAAACAGGAAAACTGCAAGCGGCAAATAATATTTTGACATCTTCTGCATTGGGCGGCAATATACTGGTATTAGACATAATATTTGTAACAAATGAAACAATAAGTTCGCTTTTATTTCACAAAAATTATTCAGCCTAATTTTATTATATCCAAAGTGTCTTTTTCCATTACAAGCTGAGTTTTGAATCAAGTTAAATACCAGTTAATCTCTACTCTCTATGCAGATATTCAAATGATAATATTATATATTCGCTAATCAAATACGAGAATATGAAGAACTTATTGACTCTTATTCTATTAATTGCGCCAGCTATACTTATGGCTCAGAATAGTGATGACCGTGGATACATTGTTAAGCTTGGGCAAGCCTGTCCTGATTTTGAAATAAGCTTGCAGGATGGCACAAAAACCAGCTTGGATGAACTTAAAGGAAAGATTGTGATGCTGCAGTTTACTGCCAGCTGGTGTGGTGTTTGCAGAAAAGAGATGCCCCATATCGAGAAGGACATCTGGCTAAAACACAAAGATGAGGGTCTTGTAGTTATTGGAGTTGATCGCGGAGAGCCACTTGAGACCGTTAAAGCATTTGCTGAAAAAATGAAGATCACCTACCCTCTTGCTCTTGATGAAGATGAATCAGTTTTTCGAAAATTCGCTGATCCAAAAGCTGGCGTAACCAGAAATATCCTGATTGACAGGAATGGTAAAATCATTTTTCTCACCAGATTATTTAACACAGAGGAGTTTGAGGCGCTTAAGAAGCGGATTGGAGAGGAAATGTCCAAATAATGAATCTGGTGAATGGTGAAATGTAATTGGTGAAATAGTGAACCTTATTTCCAGGGTATTTTTATTGATTTATATTGAATCCCTTCGTATGGAGAGTTTTCTCCGGCTTCGTAAAGACAGCCTGTCTTGTCCTTTTTTAAATTACATAAATCGGAATAAGCAGCAGGACCTGAATGTATTAACAAAGAATCAGACCATGTTTTTGCTTCATCATAACTGATTTTTAATGTCAATTTCTCCCTACCGGATGGGCTGGCCGGATTTAGGAATAGAATGGGGGTTTTGCCATCTATCTTTGCTGATGATTTTAGAATAGCTGCCTGGCAGATGGGCTCAGGCAGAGCAAGATCAGCTTTTATATCAGACCATGATTCACCGCCATCTTCAGATATACTGATTTTCCTGGCCCTTTTGCTGCGGTCGTAATTTCGCATATTCAACATGAGCCTGCCATCATCCAACTCAACTACTGTACATTCATTTACCTGGTGCTGAGGAGTTGTACCTCCAAGAACCCAGGTTTCTCCATGATCATCAGAAAAAATTGCATGACTATAATAGTGTTTTGTGTCGGCTTCAATATGATCGCAGGGAATTATTAACCGACCTTTATGTGGTTCCTTCTGCTTTTGAATTCCGTGTACCGGACCGGTAGCATACCAGGTCCAGTTATCGAGTTTGGTGTCATTGCTTATTTCTTTGGCACCAGACCAGCTTGCTCCCTGGTCATCTGACTTAAGAACAAATACTCGTCTTGTATCCTTACTGGTTCCATCAATAATTCGCGATTCATGATCAGATCCAAGATTCCAGGTGCTAAGTAAGAAAACTGTTTTAGTCTTCTTGTCATATACAGGTGCCGGGTTCCCTGCAACATCATCTCCTGCATCCCATACCACCTGAAGAGGCCCCCAGGTTTTTCCTCCATCATTTGAACGCTTCAACACTAAATCAATATCCCCGGTATCAGAACATCCCTTTTTTCGCCCCTCAGCAAAGGCCAGAAGAGTTTTTCCGGTATTTACTATTGCCGGAATACGAAAACAGGCATATCCATCTGTACCACTTTCAAATAGTACAAGTGATGGCTGATCTTCCTCAATTGGCGAGCAAGCAGCAATAATCATGATCACGAAAGACAAGAGATATTTGTTCATAAGACTAATTTTTATAAAAATACGAAAGGCCAGCAAAATGCCAGCCTTTCGAGAAAAAAATAATTTGTCAATGGTCGTTTGTCTATAGTCGTTTGTCCATGGTCTTTAGTCCATGGTCTTTAGTCCATGGTCTTTAGTCCATGGTCTTTAGTCCATGGTCTTTATCTTAGGACTGTCATCCTTTTTGTTTCTTTGAATTCTTCACCTTTTAGTGTATAGAAATACGTACCGGCTTCAAAATCTGAGGCATTCAGCTGAATCTCATGTGTTCCAGCTGTTTGCTTGCTCAGTTTTTGCTCGTACACTTTACGACCTGTCAAATCCATTACAATAAGATCTAATTCCATGGCTTTTTCAAGCGAATAAGTTATGGTTGTCTGATTATTGAAAGGATTCGGATAGTTTTGATCCATTACCATATTTAACTGATCAGCTCCAGGAATAGCATCAATGATATTTGAATCATCGTTGAAGTTCATACTAATCATGAAAAGGTCATTTCCACTACTATACCAGGCATCATCCAAAGCAAAGTAATACCAGCATTGACCTGAGGGGTAATAATTAGAACGGTCAGAACCAATTGAATATCTTCGTGAATCATATGCTTCCTCATATGTCATTGGACTACTGAACCATACTGCAGCCATATAAGATTGGCCAGCTAGCAGGAATTCTCCCTCTCCATCTTTTTCCATAGGAAGGGTAACCCAATTATTTTTTAGAATAGTTGAATCAATCTCAATAATATCGCTGGTCAAAAGCTCAAAAGGATCTCCGGTTTCTTCATCATAAGCAAAAAGAACAAGCCTCATGCTATACTGAACATCAGCTCCATTAATATAAGCAGTTATCGAGTTTATCTCAACATCTTCTTTAAGGGTATACCAGGTACCCATATAGTCACCTTCATGGTCCTGAGTATACCAGCCCCATGTAGAGAAAGTGGTTTCTCTTGTTGTATCAGAGCGGCTGAAAACACTATCAGTTACATGGAATGGCAGAGTGGCAAAATTATCATCTGGCAGTTCGTCTTCATCATCGCTACTTATAGCAAAATCAATCTGATAATGTCCAAAATCTTCTGGTACAAATTGTTCCTCCAATACAAGAGTGTCTATAACAAGAGGATATGAAATAATTGGATCAGTACTTTCTTCCCAGATTACCTGATTATTTTTGGTAACCTTAACATTCATATTTGTTCCCCATTGCTCATTATTTCCAAAGTTCCGAACTATGGAATGGAAATTATAAGCTGATAACTGTGTATAGGGTACCTGATAAAAGAATCCTTCAGGATCTTCCAGACCATTATCATAGTCAGCCTCAGAATACAACAACTGAAGATCTGTATCCCAACCTTCCATAAAGGCAATGTCATCAATCATCCAGTAGTACAAACGTGCATCTCTCCATGTAATCTTGAATTGTACTTCAGACATGCCGGCAGCAACGTCACTAATATTAATGTACAAATCAACCTTTTGACCAGCTGCTGCACCACCTGATGTTTCACTGTACAGAGTTCCCATCTTCATATCAAACGCTGCCCAGTGAACTCCGCCATCATTTGTTACTTCAAAATCCATAACAGCACTTGACCAAAAGCGGAATCTTTGTTCAACTCGCACGAGTACAGATCCGTGCTGTGAACAGTCAATCGGAGGGCTCATAATTGAGTTATCAACTGCTATGTAATCATTGTAATCGGCAATATCCGAGTTGTAGCCATCCAGATTTAGAGCCAGTACGCCATTGTGCCATGATGATGAGGCCATTATTGGCTCAGTTGTATAAACACCTTTCAAGGTATCGTTTGCCCAGTGCCAGTTGTATCCAATATCACCGGGATCTTCAACCGACCAACCATCCGGCAGGAACCAACCTATTTCTGAAGACTCATCGCCCCAGTCAAATTGTTCTTCCCAAAAAACTTCCCCCGCTCCTTTCAACGTTTTTTGTTGCATAGAAGCATCTGTATAATTACTGAGCTCAGCCTTTGACGGCGGGGGGATTATTGTGCTTATATCTGCTTTCTGCGCTGTAAGGCAAAAAGAGATACTTATCAGTAAAAATAACAGAGTAAATTTTCTCATATAAATATATTTTAGTTCTCCTAAAAGTATGCAAGTTTTTTTAAATATTTTGAATATCATTACCCCAGTATATAAGCGTGTATATGAAAACTATAAATCCCCCCGGAATATTTAACGATGCGTTAGGTCCGGTTATGCGAGGTCCGTCAAGTTCTCACACTGCCGGATCTCACAGAATAGGTAAAGTTCTGCAACAACTTGCAGGATCATCAATCTCCAAAGTAACTTTTCAGTTTCATTCTGAAGGCTCTCTTGCAACAACATATCACACTCAGGGATCTGACATTGGTTTGGCTGCTGGCATTATTGGTATCCCGATATCAGATGCTACTATGCCTACTGCATTAGAACAAGCCAGAGAACAGGGAATTGATTTGGTTTTTGAGATTAAGAATTATTCGGCCAAACATCCGAATACTTATCGTTGCATAATAGAAACAACTGATGGTGAATGCTTTCAAACCACAGCTTTGTCAACGGGTGGTGGGCTGATTGAATTTATTGAGCTTGCAGGTTTTGAGCTTAATATTCAATTTGATTTACCCTGCATGCTATTACATGGCAAAAGAGAAGATGTCGATGGCTGGTGGATTAGAGCCAATAAAGAACCCTCCTTCCGAAAACAGGTTTTTCGACATCAGATCGATTTCAAAGATGACGAGGCATTATTAATTATCGAATTTAATATCAGCCAAGCTGTTTTACCTGAGCTCAACACATTTAGCGGAATTTCACGAATTATCGACCCTGTTTATCCGGTAATGGGTTATGCTGGTAGTTTGCTACCCTTCCTTAGTGCTTCAGACCTTGAGGAAATGCCGGAGTTATCAGATTCAGATCTCGGCCAACTTGCGCTTAAATATGAATCAAAAAGGTCAGGATTAACGGAGACTGAAGTACATATCAGGATGAAAGGCCTTGTTGACATTTTTATGGCTGCCATTGACACAGGACTGGCAGGTACCACGTACAAAGACAGAATTGCACACGCTCAATCACCTGAATTTCTGAAAAGGTCATTAGAAGGCAAATTGTTACCTGCAGGGCCACTTGAAAAAATGACAGCCTATATTATGGCTATCATGGAATCGAAAAGCGCCATGGAGCTTATTGTTGCTGCACCAACGGCAGGTGCCGCTGGAGGTTTGCCTGGGGCTATTTTAAGCATGGCTGAAGAAACTAATGCTAACAGGGATCAAATTATTGAGGCTTTTCTGGCTGCCGGTTTAATAGGTGTCTTTATAAGCAGAGAAGCTACATTCGCTGCTGAAGTAGCTGGCTGTCAGGCTGAAACAGGATCTGGTGCAGCAATGGCAGCTGCCGGAATGATTCAACTTGCTGGTGGAAATGCCAAAGACGCACTGGGAGCGGCTTCAATAGCCCTGCAGAATGTTATGGGCCTGGTTTGCGATCCGGTAGCCAACCGGGTAGAAATCCCCTGTCTGAGCAGAAACGTACAGGCTGGCGCTAATGCACTCATCTCTGCAAATATGATACTTGGAGGTGTTGACCCTGTAATTCCTCTCTCAGAATCTATTACAACAATGCTCAAAGTTGGAAAAGCATTACCGCGAGAATTGAGATGCACTGCCCTTGGAGGCCTTTCAATAAGTAATTCGGCAAAGAAAGTTGAAGATAAACTAAATAAGCTTTCCCCACAAAAGGATTGAACCTATAATAACTTATAACTGACTCATACATTTTTATGCTAATTCTAAACGAAGAAATAATAAGTAAAATAGTCGACCCGCTTGAATTGACAAATATCATGGAGCAAGCCATGCTAAGTTATGCTAGTGGTGATTTTGTTATGCCCGACAGAGTGCATATGGATTTCGACGGAAACACTCTTTTACTTATGCCTTGCAGCAGTGGTAAGTTTTTTAGCACAAAACTTGTTTCGCTTTTTCCTGATAATCCTGTTAAAGGAGAACCAGTACTATATGGATCTGTAATGCTAAATGACGGATCGAATGGAAAGGCCCTGGCCTTGTTAAATGGAGCAAAACTAACAGCAGTACGTACTGCAGCTGTTGGATCTGCCGGGATTCGTCATACTTCACCTAAAAACGCCTCAACACTTGGTTTGGTTGGCGCTGGTGTTCAGGGTTTGCACCAAATACTTTTTGCCTGCAAGAACCGGCCTATTGAAAAAGTTTGGGTATTAGACCAAAACACTTCCCTTGTTGATACTTTAATCAAAGAATTAAAAGTCCAACTCCCGGATGTAGAATTCATCGCTGCAAAAGATTCAATTGAGCTATGCCGTGAGTCTGAGATAATCATTACCGCCACAAATGCATGTACTCCGGTACTTCCTGATGTTGCCGAACTACTTAGAGGTAAAACAATTATTGCAATCGGTTCATATAAACCTGAGATGATTGAAATGCCAGAAGCCTTGTATCCATTGCTGAAACATTGCTTCATTGATGTGAATATGGCGATGGAGGAGTCTGGCGATTTGATTCACCCTCTATCTTCAGGAATGCTGAAAACCAATCAGATCCACTCGCTGAGCGATATAATCACAGCCAAATTGAACATTGATGCCACTGAAACCAGCTTGTATAAATCAGTCGGAATGGCGCTATTCGATTTGTTCTCAGCTGTATATATATATGATGTGGCTCTTAAATCAGGACTTGGACAAGAAGTAAGTTTTTAGATTTCATTAATCCAGCTTCTGGTACCCCGATACTGACATGAAATACTGGCAATATTTATCGATTGCTCCAGGCTATCATGGAAATTATGCCCAAGAGTCAGATAATAGCAAAAAGCTCCATGCAGCACGTCACCGGCTCCAAGGGAATCAATACAGTTTATATCAGGAGGAGAAATAGAAAAACTACCAGCTTCAGAATATGCCATAAGCGGAGCTGAACCATTAGTTAAAGCTATTCCGGCAATCTTAAACTGTTTCAAGTAGTTAAGGCTATCATTAATATCAGAAATCCCAGGTGGCCTGAAGGCATCTCCAACTATAAGATAATCTGCAGTTTCAAGTAATAACTCCAGACCAGGCTTCCAGCTGCCACTATCCATCACTACAGGAATCCCTTTTTCATTAGCCTCCAGGGCCAATGGGAGTGCAATTTCAGGATAGAAACCATCCACCATTAGAACATCAATTTCAAGATCTCTGAGATGATGTCGACCAGACAAATGGCCTCCTGAGATCAGTTTAGGCCTATTCAGAACAGTTCTGCTTCCGTTTTTATCATTTATTAATACTGAAGCAGCAGGAACACCTGGAAAATTATCTATTGCCAGATCTCGTACATTGATATTTGCATCGGTAAGTCTGGTTAGTATCAAATCAGTGAAAGGTTTCTCTTTACCTAAACATGTCCACAAATAAGCTTCAGCTCCTAAAGCAGAAAAAGTGAAAGCTGCATTTGCAGCCATACCTCCCGGATGTATTAGCTGTTCATTGACATACAACTTACTGTCCTCAAGTGGGTAATCATCCGTATAGTATAAAATATCCAGAGTTGTTATTCCGGCAAAAAGGGCCTTCATCTGCTAATAATTTGCTTTGTTGAGAAAATCAGTGCTCATTTTTACACTTTCCATAAGGCTAAGTCCAGAGTGATTGCTTTTCTGACAGAATAATTCTGAAGCAGGATATGCTTCTCCGATATGTTTCTGAATTGAGCAATCTTGTACGTTTACAATAATCAGACCATTACCAAATATTACAGAGAATTTCACAAAATTTAGTTGATTCATACCAGGTCATGATTAAGTTTTCAATATCATTAATACCACTTATATGATTTATGTATATATGGTATACTAATATCTATCAAACAAATCTACCAAGAATCCTCAGCACAACAACTAACAAAGCATGAAACTGATATGATTATACAAAGATCTGTCTTTAAGCATCGCTTATATGGATGTTAAGAACGCATTTACAAAGCGAACAAACACAAATATTGATATCAGGCTTTTTTGGCAAGCCATTTGCAATATCTCATTAAATGTTTCACTAAATATACAATGCCATGAAAAAATTAATCATACTCTCCTTAATACTGGCAGCAGGGTTAACTGCCTACCCACAAAGCTCCAGAAGTTCCAGAGAGTCTAAAAGCAATTCAGGTAGATCGGCCAGCAAGGCTACAAGCTCAAGATCGTCAAGCTCTTCAAAAAGCAAAGCGACCAAATCATATTCTGCTAACAAAGCCAAGGCCAGTAAATCAAATTCTGGCTCAAGCAGTCGTTCCAAAGCAACTCAAAGCAAGCCAAGTAGTTCAAACAGAAGTAAGGCAACTCAAAGCAAGCCAAGTAGTTCAAACAGAAGTAAGGCTACTCAAAGCAGATCAGCTAGTTCAAGTCGTTCACAAGCAACTCAAAATCGCTCAGGATCTTCTAACAGGTCAAAAGCTACTCAAAGTCGCGCTGGCAGCTCGGGCAAAAGCCAGGCAACTCAGTCACGCAGCAGCTCTGCCTCTTCGAGGTCTTCGGCGAATCGTGTATCAGGAAGCTCGGTTTCTCGTGATAATCAGGTAAAAACCAGTGCAAGCCGGTCAAGCAGATCAGCAAATCAAGCAGTTCGCAGCGGCTCAAAAACCAGTAATAGTGCAAGTCGTTCTGTTGCCAGATCCGACAGCAAATCAACTGGGAATAAGTCAATAAGATCTGCATCCACTGAGAAGATTAGCGGTGATAACAATCGCTCCAAGTCTTCAGCCTCAAGTTCATATTCAAGAAGTGACCGTCAGGGAAGCAAAGTATATGTTAGGCGGGATGGCGAGAAGTTCAGACACCAAAACGATGAAGTATTTGCATCAAAACGATACAAAGTAGATTACCGTGATGCTAATGACCTGAGACGTTCAAAAGACTTCAGAAGAGTATATAACAACTATAACAGCTGGCATAGCAATCGCTACCGCAGAACTGTAGTAGTAAGACACTACCACTTTGGAGCTCCTCTGGGCCTGGATATAAGAAGGGTACGTTACCCATATCGTCGACCAATGCACATGGATCTTTGCTGGACTCCTTATCTGCACAACAGGTTTATGTATTACTATCCTATGCACACTCGCTGGAATAATAACTACGGCAGTTATGTTGAAAGCATCTCAAGCTATGAAGCAATGCACTATGTGGGTTCTGTAAAAAGGATTTATGGAAAAGTTGAAGAGGTATATTATTCACCTGAAGACCGCACTTATACTTTATACTTCGGAGCTCCTTTCCCCTACCATGATTTCTCAGTAGTAGTTCCCAGGAATATTGCGAAAGACATCAGCTGGAGCCCAACCTGGCACTTTGAAGATGAATTTGTGTGGGCCGTTGGTCTGATAGATATCTGGGAAGATAAGCCAGAAATAGTAATTCACGACAGAGATCAGTTACGAAGATACTAGGTGTTAACTTACCCAAATAAAAAAAAGAGCTCTCAAGGGAGTTCTTTTTTTTATATCCGGAGATTCTTGAGACCAACGACCAACGACCATTGACCCCGGACTTCGGACCCCGGACTTCGGACTTCGGACCCCGGACCTATTCCCTCTGCGCTATAAAATTGTAGCTAATTGTTCCTGACTGTAGCATTGGGGCTTTTGTGCTAAAGTTAAATCTGGTTTTCAATGCTGCATCTTTTGCTGCTTTTATCAGGCAGGGATCTGATGTTGTTGAACTAGCTTTGTCTACTGATACCAATTCAACCTTACCTCTTCTTGTCACCCGAATATCCAGATGCACCAGGCCTGAACCTTCGCATTTATAAACAGGAACAGGCATTCTGGTCATCTCACGGTCTTCAAGGTTAAAATAAATATTCGTGGGACCTTCATACACCTGCTTTTCATGAAAATCTTCAGGACGGTATAATTTAATTGATTGGGTAACTATATCTGGTAATTCTGTATCATCAGGATTAAGGTTATTTTCCTCTATTATATTACTGATATCCTGCTGAATAAGATCTTTGACAACATTGTTTACTGCCTCCTGCGACATCTGGTAATCCTGATAATCATCAAAGTTCTCTATCCTGTCTTCTGCTTGGTTTATAGCAATGTTTCTTGAATGACTGCTTTCATCCGGCAGGTAATCGTCATTTTGGAATTCAAGCAGGGCTAATTCCTCCAGAGTCTTAAGATCCAGCATTATCCCTTCGGTATTCCGCTGCTTCTCAACATTAATCTTAAAGACTAAGAAGATGATTACCAAGAACATGTGAAATGCTACAGTACCAAGGAATCCATATTTTTTTTCCGATATTTGTGCCAGTATCTTTTGCATTTCGGATAATTTATACGAAAGTTCAAAAATAACACAATCTGACTATCCCACTGAAATAAAAACGAAAGGATTTCCAAAAACTATACACAATGGATGCAGAGCTTGAAATAATTTATCAGGATGATAGTTTAGTAGCGATAAATAAGCCTGCCGGATTGTTGGTACACAGAACAGCTCTTGATCCGCATGAAATTAAATTTGCAGTTCAGATTCTGAGAAATCAAATTGGTAAATGGGTATTTCCCATTCATCGTCTGGATAAGGCAACTTCGGGTGTTTTGCTTTTTGGATTAAGAAAGCAAATTGCTCATGAGATGAGTAAGATGGTTCTGGAGCATGCTTATACCAAAGAATACCTGGCAATTGTAAGAGGCTGGCCTCCTGATGCTTTTGATGTTGACCGAGGAATTCCACAAGGTCGAAACAAAGAACGTAAGGAAGCCTGTACAAAGTTTAAAAGGCTGGCGTGTACAGAAATGCCCCACCCTGTCGGACCATTTGAAACAGCCCGTTACAGTCTGTTAAGTGTTAATCCTATTACAGGAAGAAGACATCAGATACGAAGGCATTTAAATCATGTAAGTTATCCAATTGCAGGTGACCGTTGGTATGGTGATCGTGATCACAACAGGTTTTTCACAGAGGTATTAGATCTTCCGCAGATGTTTTTGCATTCAAGAAAACTTAGTTTTCAACATCCCTTTAGCAGAGAAGTTGTTGAATTAAAGGCTTCTTTACCTGAACACTGGATCAAAGCTTTGGCTCACTTGAAGTTTGAAGATTTAGAAATATGATTTTCAATCTTTCCTGAACAGTGCATTTTGGCAGGATAACACAGGAATAACCTGCCTTTACATATTGCTCTATAGTATAATCATGGATTTCTAATACTTGCTCAAAGCTTTCTTTACGAACTGCATCGCTATGGTAAATCTCTTTCCATGGCGGAAGTACAAAGACCTTTTTGGAATAGCGGTATTCATTAATTGCCTGCTTGAGTTGATCAGATGGCTGTTTTTTCATCAGCTGACTGAATACAAGAGCATCCGGAATCCCCCGGTCATAAAAATAGTATTCATTCTTTTTGGCTTTCCTGAACTGCTTAATCCTTTCATTCAGAACAAGATCACCAAAAGCAGCATCATCCTTCCCTTTATTCCAGACAGGAGGTATTTTGCCGCCTGAAATAAGCTCTCTTGCAACTTCAGAAAATATTTGATATCCCTTTTCCCGAACTGCATGAAGAAGTGTTGTCTTGCCTGTCCCAGGCGCTCCTGTAAGAATGATCCTTTTTGAAATGGACATTAATTATTATTCTTTTTTTGAAAAGAAAAGGCACAATAAAATTGTGCCTC
>Ga0233437_1003146_pt1 | contig 22497 bp, 17 predicted proteins | sample SI_122_August201_FD_182714 | JGI IMG/M metagenome (GOLD analysis project Ga0233437, IMG submission 182714) | Seawater microbial communities from Saanich Inlet, British Columbia, Canada - SI_122_August2016_200_MG | ecosystem: Environmental > Aquatic > Marine > Inlet | place: Canada: British...
TTGATACCAAATCGAAATATTCAAATAACTCTTCTGGCAGTAAGTGGCGTAGTAGTATTTCCATTTCCATGGATGAAAGATAAAAGAAAACTTTTTATCCCACCAACCCGATAATTAAACTGATCCGTTTTCTTCCTCCTCTTCCTGTTTTTGAATTCTTTCTGTTTTAGCTTGAACCATTTCTTCTTCCTCTTCCTGCCTCTGAATATTGTTTTCTTCTTTTCGCTGAATTAGCGGTGTAATAGATTCTGCCAAAGGTTTTTCCTGAATTTGGGTTCCAGGTTGTCGTTGAATATTGTTTGGTGAAGGAGCAAAAAATGTTGAATTCTCGTTACTGTTTTTACGCATTACAGTATCGGCAACTTTATCAGCTTCAACTTCGTATTTATCGTTTGGTTTACCTACATTTAATTTTGCCTGAATTTTAAAAAAACCAGTATTACCAATCCCATTTATAAAAGGAGATCGCTTGTTTGATTTACTATTTGATTTTTTTGCGAGTGCTTTCATTTTAATTTACCACTCAACAAATAACATTTCTTTATTCCACGGTAGTTTCACAATCGAAATATTCCAATTTAGCTTTTCGAGTAGCACATCTTGCGCTTTTCGCTCAACAATTAGTTTAAATCCTTTTTCTTTTTGAATGAGTTTTCCATCGCGATGGATAAACATTTGGCGCAAACCAGCTGGCGAGGTATTTTTTAGTGCTGGCCAGTTTTTAATTACATTTTCCAGAAGTACCATAACCTCATTCCTAATTACATCGTTTAGCAGACTTTGATTTGGGATTGGCATTTTTAAAGGGAGTCCAATTAAAAACTTTTCAAGAACCATATTTCCCTCAAAATAATCATCCTCCCCTGTGGCTATAAAATGGAGTACTTGTGTTGCTATCTCCAATTTATTATTGTGTAATAATCCTGTTTTATCAGCAATCCCTGTTTTTATAAAAAAGGTTTTAAAAAAAGGATGCAACAGAATTAGTCCGGCATTCTGAACTGCTATTTCAAACAATGTTTTTACAAGAAAATCAGAATCATTATTAATGGGAAATAGCTCATCTTCAATAATAATTTCCCCAGTCTCAAAATCAGATTCAACTTTCACCTGAGATAGAACATCCAAAACTTCTCCTGATTCTCTTTTAACAAGCAAATTATTCATTCTTCTCTTCAATCCTGATTCGACTAATAACTTTTTGGGTATAATTTTATGATAAAAGCCGACAAACTCTTTCAAGTTTGAAAAACCTGTCTGCTCATTAAAAGTAACCCTATCAATTTCAATCTGATAAAAAAAATCAAGAAACAAATCAGCAGTTTGTTTTTCCTTTTCTTTTATTGAAATCATAATTAGGGATTTCCAAAACAGATTCCTTTCAGAACTCCTTAAACCCTTTGAAAGATTCAATACCGAAGTTTTAAAATCTTCCATTTTGGGTAAATTTTCAATGAGAAAAATAATCAAAACTTCGTCAGTTAATTGAAATACAAATCGACTTATTAGGTTTTCTTCCTTTGAAAAGCAAGCGTTTATTTTCGCTAAAAAAGCTGCTTTTTGCAAGCTTTTCTTGAGGCTTTCGGAACTTAAATATTTCTGAAATTCTGTTATATTTGCATACCATGGCAAATGGCCATTTTCAAGAAAAAACAGGAATATTGAATTTAGGTTTTCTTCAGTTGAGATTGTTTGATCTACTGTTTTATCTTTTTCAAAAGCTAAACGTTCTATCTCATTGGAGCTTTTAATATTTTTGATGGATTGTTTTATTTGCAAGTCAATTTGCTTTTCAATTTCATATTTTATCGCCTTTAAATCTTTTCCATTTTCTATAGAAAGATTAATACTTAATTCATTAAATCGCAAAATATCTTCGGGTAAGTTATATTCCTCGAAAAGCACTTCGAGCCTCGGAAAAAGTTCATCTTTTAAAAATTGACTAATGTTATTTTTAATAAAATGTGCCGTTTCCAATTCGGAAGTATTTACCTCCAGAAAAACCTTGTCTATTATGTGATTCGCATTTTTCAATTTAAATTAAATTCTCGTCCTTAATAGTTTTTAAATGCACTAAAAGCAACCTGATCTCGTCAATTTTAGCTGAATAATTTTTAATAAATTCTTGTAATTCATTTGGCATTGGAATTTCGTTATTTCTCAAAAAGCGAAGTAAATCGAGAATTAACGTAAGCACCGGTTGAATAAAACCCGCAGTTTCTTTTATAACAGCAGAACTTTGGCAGCCCAAAATGTTATAGAAAAGTTGCAATTGTAAACTGAACAATTCGAGTAATCTTTTATGTACAATCTTGTTATCAACCATTTCAACAACAAAATTTGCTGTTGTTTGAAGTAATTTTTCAAACATTGCCGACAGATTATTGTTGTTTTTGCCTGCAAGGAAATTATCAACATCTTTTAATACTAAATTATACAAAAGGCTGGTTTGCTGCCAAATGGAATGAATGATATCGAAATCTTGGATATCCAGCTTTGCCAGATTTCTTTGGTCAATTACAAGTGCAGCTTTGGTTTCTTCAACACAATTATCAATCGGTGGTTCTTCTATAAAAGTTGTCTCAAAAGGAATAACTTTAGTAGAATCGCTTCCACAAAATTCGCTGAATGCTTCGAGTTTTATTTTCCAAATGTGAGGTTCTCCAGGTTCTAAATCCCTTGTAAATGGCAATTCATCTTTTTGTTCAAATTTAAAGCCATCAATTGTCCATAAGTACGAAACTGAGCCTGTAGAAGTATTCGTTAAAACTAGTTTATTGTCTTTTTGACTTGCAACAAAATCTGCAACAGGAGCTTCACGAACTGTAACTGTTACTCCAGAAGGTTCACCATTCAACGTAAATGTAAATGTTCCGGGACCTGCTTTTGCAGGAACAAATAAAACAACTCCGTTTTCATCCGTTTCTACACCGCTTCCTTCAATTTTTGCTTCGGCACCCTGCGGTGTAATTTTAAACGGAAAACTTTCATCTGAATTACTGCAATACGTATCCTCGTTTAAACTTATTTTGGTTTCTTCAACTTTAAATGTAATATCGTGTTCAACAGTTGTTTGGCAAATTCTATTTGGCGCTGTTACTGTAAGCGAAACGGTAACTTTATTTTCGTCGTTAACAGGTAAATTGTATTTATATGTAGGATTGCGTTCAATTGACGATCCACCGTCTCCAAAAAGCCACAGGAACAAAGCTCCGTCGAGATTTCCACTTGGAACAAATGTAATTTTCGTTAAAGCTGTTGGCGGTTCAGGTACAGTAAAATCGAATATAACAGCGCGATAAACGGTAATTTCGGCCTGTGTTATCTGATTGTTTACCGTAAAATGAATAGGTTCTCCAAGCAAATCATCCGGAAAAACTGTTGGATCGAACGTGATTAAATTTGTGCCAATTGTCATTCCGGCTACGTTGGGTTCTGCTTTAATTTCTCCGTCTTCCGGTGTAAGCTCAAAAAGAACAGGCTCGGTATCTTTGTCCAGGCAATATTTATCTTTTTCAAGATGCAATGTAACCGGTGTTTTCTGAACTATGAAATTTACTGGTGCACAATCGGAACAACACATGTAAGGAAGTGAGAAATCGGCAACTACTGTATTGTTTGGCAAATCAATTGGTTGAATAACTCTTTCCAGAATGCTCAGTTTTTCTGCTGAAATTAACGGTTGACTTGTTAGGCTTGTGCGTAAAGTAGTCGTATTTTCTTTTGCTATAATATTATTACTTATTAAGAATCCGCGATTGGAAGTAGCGCTTAAAATATCTCTGGTTGATGTTAATTTTTCTGCAGCTTTTTCAGCCACAATATTTGCTTTCAATTCATCTGTATTTTCTTTATTTAAAAAAACCAATACAAATGTACCACCAACCGGAACTCCTGCTTTGTGTTCCAAGCCCGGATGTTTTTTAACAAACTTCGAAAGTTGTAAACTCAATAATATCTTTTCTTTGCGCTTATTTATTTCATCAAGTAATATTTCCAGTTTTTTACCTGAACAGCAAACGGTAGATAATTGATTAATTAAAATACCCATAAACGCACTCAATCCAACCGATAATTGAACGGTTTGGTACTGAGCTTTCATTTTTTTAACCAAGGTACACAATTGGCTAAGCGAAAGTTTGTAGGTATCTACTTTTGTTGTACTTACACTCGCCAGATTATCAGGCATCCGTTGAGTTAACAAATGCGAATGCGCCATTAATTCAACCGATTTATCGATTACAAAGGCCTTAATTTCGGGTTGTGCTTTCCAAAGATCGGTGTTGAGTTTTTCGCTAAGTTTATTATTTGTACTGGCAATAATGTCGTTTACGGATCCACCTTTGTTTTCTTCAATGGCCATTTTCATTTCGAAACCCAGCGTTTCTTCCGAAGTGTTTAAATTTTCGCTTATAACTTTGCTAAGCTTAATGGTAACCGGTTGGATTGATTCTTGTAATGCAAAAATTTTTTCTACTGATTCGTTTGAACCAATATTTGCAGATCTTGCTATAGGTTTCGACAAAAGAAATTCTCGTGTTGGAATCTCTCCAGTTGGCTGAATTATATCGGTTTCTTTTGTTAACGTTTTTTCTCTTTTAATTTCAAGTTCGGCTTCTTTTGCATTTGCTCCAGGCTGTTTAGTGCTAAAACTCGAAAAGAAACCGGCTACTTCGGCAAGCACACAATCTTGCTCCGAAGTCCATGCTTTTAGTAAAACATTTAAATCCTCAAATTCACATTCATAATCATCAATATTCAGGTTTTCTTTATTAATATTTATTGAAAGTGCTTTTATATCGAAAGCCAGTCCATGGTTTGTTTTAAGCGTATCAATTTCTTCCAGAACTGTTTTGTAATCTTTTCCCTGATGACCTTCTATTCTATAAAAATCGAATTTATCTAAATTATAATTTAACGGATTTTGAATAGGAAGAGCCGGAGATAATTTGGCGGAGTTGTAACATAAATTGGTATCCTGTTTACCATTTTTAGTTTTGCTGAAATCCCACGATTCCAGTAAATTACTTCCAATTTCGTAATAAAACGGAATAGAAAGCAAACTCAATTTGGGCAATTTATTCGAAGGTGTAATTTTTGTTTCGCCAATGGTTGTTTTAAACTTGTTAACTATTTCGAACAAGCGGAAAACCAAAGTTCTGCATTGTTCTATTTTATTGGTTCCACAATTTAATATTGGTGATTTATAGAAACTGTGCCGGTAATGTTTTACATCGTTTTGAATTTCGTTAAGTTGCCCGAGCATTAAATGTTTCGGAAATGCTTTTATATCGGGGCAACATTCTTCTTTCAGCCACAATAAAAGTGTTTTAATTTCATTGTAAGTATCTATAATATCTTTTATGTTGTCGTACCTGTATTGTATGTTAAAAGGCACACTGTAAGCGCTAAACTTAAGAATATTTTGCAATTTGATTTTCAAAAAAAACAGGTCGTTTTTGTTTAAATTCAATTGCAATAAAGAATTATATGAACTTGTAATTTTCGCGATTCCAGTGTAAAGATTTTTCAGTAATTCATCATCGGCATTATTTAATGCCTGGTAATACGAACGTTTTAACTCATAATAATTCGCCGAATTTTGTTCGTTTAAAACTATGCGACGCACTGCAACTTCGGGAAGATTGAAATAGTCGTCGAGATTATTGTGTTTTGTAAAAACTGAATCTAATCCAGCAATGTATTTTGCATCGATTTCGGAAACCAGAAGAACTCTGAGCCTTGCAATTTGCTTTGTTCCCTGATTGTCGCAATCTATAGCCGTGCACAAATCCTGTGGTTTTGCATACGATTCGAGATACAGTAAAACCACCATCTTTTCTAAATCGGGAATTGAATTCAAGGTGTTAAGACTGCCTGTTTCTTTTGGCAGAATTTCTATTAAATCGATAGGAACGTCAACGAGTTTACCATCTACAATTTGTTTTCTTTTAAAAAATGGATAACCTGCAAATTTGTCTTCGAATGTTTTATGATGATCAAATTCAATTTTATCAAAATCAATAAGTTTTGAAATCTTTTCTACATCGTCGGTATATAGTTTAATTAAATCGCCGTCGGTTGTTACTCCAGCGCCCTGCGTAATGGTAATAATTTTATTGCCCGCGGAAACCAATTTCAAATTAAAACCACAAACAATTCCAACTCCGCTTAAAAATATACGAGACATTCGATCCTGGTCTTCAAAATAATCGATAAACTCGTTAAGCTGATCTTTTGTTAATACCTGATTGTCTTCAAATGTGTGGTATTGTGTCGTAATTTTTGATAATTTTTCTGCCATAACGTTTTAATTAAAGGTTTCCAATGTAGGTGCTGCCTAAAATTATCTTGCCTTCTAATGAATCTTCTTCATCGTTGCAATCGATTAATCTTCCCGAAGGATATATGGAATTTAATTTGTTTAATTTTTCTATTAAATTTTCAAGCCATTTATTATTTTGTGCTTGTCTGTTTTTAGTTTTTGAAAACAGGAATTTTTTCCATGCTTTTTCAAAATTATACAAGTCGTTTTCTTCATCGTCAACTTCATTTCGAGGATTACCAACCCAACAAATACGGGCAAGAATATGTGCCGGAATTTCTTTTCGAATTAGTTCTTCCATAAAATCTCTGAAATCGGGATCCGCAAAACGATAAGTCCAGCCGGGAAGTACCACTGTTATACTAAAAGAATAGGGATCAACGGGTTCGCAACTTTCGCAATTGTCGGTGCAAATTGGCATATAATAATTTAACGGCTCATTGGTTTCTGTAACATCCGGGCGGAGTAAAATATGCTCAAGCAAAAACATACCTTCTTCTGTGAAATCGCTTGTCATAAATTTTATGATTTCCAGAATGGCATCTTTTAATTTCTCCTGAGAATTATAGTATAGAAATTGTCGTGCTATTATTCGTTTCGTACTTGAGTGAGGAGTGTCAAGATTAATTATATCGAACGAGTATTTTCCGGTTTCAGAAATCTGAATTTCAAAATTTCCAATTTCATCTTCGTCTTCAACTTTATTAATAAATGCTTTTTTTACTGTTTCTGGCGAAGTTTCTATAATTTTTACAATGGCAAGATTCAATTCAGTTTTTGCTTTGCCAGGTGTGCTGTAGTTTTCGGTGGCCGATAGAATTATTTTGTTTTCAATGTTTTTTATTCTCCAGCGGTAAACTTTTTTATTGTCAGAATCCAATAAATCATAAATTTCAACAAACGAATTAGAAAGATTTCGGCGTTTGAAATTTTTCATTCCTGCAAGTCGCGCAATACGTTTCTGAATTCCTGCTACATTGTTGGTATTCCACAAATCGGGTTTTAATTGGTTAGAATAATTAAATGCACTGCCACGTTGTTTGCTGGTAATTTGGTAATCTTTCAGAAAATTTTCTTTGGAATGAAGAATCGCTTGATCAGCATAATCTCCGTATAATTCTTTCATTAAAAACGCATAGTCGCTAAACTTTTCGGCAAAACGTGCAATTAAATGATCCAGGAATTTATTTTTCCGCTGGATAGGATGGTCAAGTTTCGATAAAAGTTGTTTCGTTAGTTTTTCCGGGTTTTGGCTTGGATATTTGCTTACTAACTCTTCAAACTCTTTAATATCTTTTACGGCTTGCGTAAAGTAGGTTGTTTTCAATTGATTATCAATTGAAAGTACATCTTTTACTTTTTCGAGGTGGGCAAAATAAGTAGCTAAAATCTGATCGAAAAACAACAAATAAGCTTTTAATTGTTTTGCCTGCGATTTTCGTTCAGCTGTAGAGCGCGATGGTAATCCTGCACGATTTATTCCGTAAGTATTCGGAAAATCGTTTTGAATAGTTGTAGTTTCGCTTGTATTTAAATATTTGCCCGATGGAAATTGGATTTCCTTTCCAATTTTTGCATTCTCTTGTTTTTCAATAGCTTCTTTTTTGAATTTCTCCCGGTATTTATCAACTATTGTTTGGTTCATATTTAGCGGTAAAACGCCTTTATAATAAGAATATGCACTGTCGCCACACCGTGCAGGTTTTTTTCCAGGTTCAACACAAATCAACCATTTATCGGTTTCATCATCCGGATTATTACAATCGTTAATAGAAATTTCAATAATTTTATTAACGCCTTTAATTTCCATTACTAATTTCATAATATCCGATAAACGAATTTCGGAGCGTAGGGCAGAGGCTTTTAATTCTTTTGAATCGAGAAAACCATTCGAAAGTAAAGGACCTTCAAATATTTCGTTGGTAGTGTAGCCCTTATCCTGCATTTGTTTAAGGGAATAAAATGTAAGTGAGGGCGAAAAATAGTTATCAATAGCATCCAGTACTTTTGCATGAACCTTTTCTTCATCGACTTCGGGCAATACTTCTACTTTAGCACAAACAGAAATGGGATGAATATCGACTTCTTTAATGTTAATTAAATCTTCGCATAAATTCCGGTTCGCATGATATTTTGTACGAATTTCCTTTTTAACATTTTTGATTCGAATATCACTAATATCTTCTTCTAAATCAACAACAATTGAATATAGCCCTTGTAGATTAAAATTGCTTGTGTTTGTTTCAAGAGTATTTCGGTCGTATGATAATTTATCTTTTTTACAATCTACATAAACTGTTTTTTCGTAAGGTTTTAACCAGCAGTTTTTAACATCTTTAATGTCAATAAAAAGTTTTCGATAATCGAGTTCATTTACAGGTTTTGAACTCAATATTTCTGTAGCTGTAAAAAACTGTTTGTCGATATTTGGTGCCGAATTATTTTCAGGAGCGAGTAAGTTTTCGATAGGCAAATTTATGCGTAATCCCAAATCGCTTATCGCATAACTTAACATTTCAAGAATAGTTATTCCCGGGTCGTGCGTGTTGTAATCGGTCCATAAATTATCCGAAAGTTTCTCGATATATTCCAGCCCTTTTTTACGTATAAACGAAAAATCTAAATCGTTTTCTGTATTAACGTTTTTTGAAATAGTAATATGTTTATCTAAGTCTGACATGTTTCTGCATTTTCTTGAATTCCGTTACAACTTTTTACATTTGTTTCAACATTGTGATCTTTAGCCGAAACCAAAATTGCTGTTAGACTCGACGGTGTAATATTTATTGTACTTTCTCCACCATCTTTACTTAAGGTTACATCTTCCAAATAATCGACATAATCCAGTTTTTCTAAATAATTAATTACAATACTTCTGTGCAGGGTTATCCCAAATTCGATGCTTGCCGATTTTTTGTAAGCCCAGGGAGAAAGCAATTTTGTAATGTCTTCTTTTAATACATTTTTATAATAATTTTCATCGTGGCCTTTGTGGAATTTTACTTTTAGGCTCACTTTTACTTCTTCGTAATCCGGATTAATTACTTTGGCACTTACATGAAGTGAATTGATTTGATTTATATATTTTTGTACGGCATTTAAAGTTGCCGTACTTACGCGAGGCTGGAAAATATCGAATACATTTTTGTTTATAATGTCCGGTATTAATACAATTAGTACGTTTCCGGGAGATAAAAACGATATTGTTTTTTCCGTGCTATTTCCTTTTGTTGTAATTTTTGTGTGATTTAAACATTTTACTTTATGAATTTCGGGGAATTGTTGAAGTATAAGATGTTCGTAATCCCAAATAGTAATTGCACGGTTTTTATGCCGCAATCGTTCGCTAATACGCCGGTAATAATTTAAATCTGATTCTTTCGGTTGCCCATCGAATGAACTAAATGGCTGAGTGACACTTTTTACTGTGGCAATTCTTTGTATCAGTTTCGATATCGTTTTTTCTTTTATTCCATTTTCGAGGTGCGATAATTCATTTGACTTATTTTCGAATTCGGCTATTACCGATTGTGCATAAATGGCAATTGTTTTACAAACGGCATTATAATCTTTATGAATTTTTGCTTTTATCCAATGTAATTTTTCAGGCAGTAAAGTGTTGGTGTTTGTTGCTTCGCGGGGTAATGCGAATTTAACAATTCCCGATTTAAGAAAATTATCCGTTTCGTTTGAAATGATATTCGTTGAATCGAGGTTTTTCCAAAAATTATTGCATAAAACCGACCATTCAACTTTTTGCTTTCCGGTAAAAGATTCAACTTCAGGATTTTCGCTTCCTTCGAGTACCTGCACTAAAAGTGAAACTTGTTGCAATGTTTTTGCATTTTCAAGTCCGATTAAAAGTTCGCCACCTTTACAATACCTTGGCAGCAAAACCGATGGAATTGTGTCCTTATTTTCTTCAAAATCAGGATATAGAAAACCTGTTTTTAACTTTAAATATGCATGTTCTTCTGCCTGTCCGAAAGGATGCTCGTGAAACAATTTGATTTTATTTGCCTTGTAATCCTTTTCAGTAAAACTTAAATTTATGCTCGACTGTGCTTTGTAATTCAGACTTACTGTTTCAATTAATGGTGTATAAGGCTCATTCGGAATTAGTGCCTCATCTTCGTCACTGGTAAATGCAAGTGCATAAATTCGCGGAAAAAGATCGTGATAAAAAGATTGGTTTATTGAAAGTCGAACCGGTCCATTTTTTCGGGTTGTTTCATTTACATTAATCGAAAAATCTGTTTTAAAAAGTTTTCCATCTTCGTCAAAAAGAATCAATCCATCGGCACTGAGCAAATCTGATGCTGTTACATTTGCAAGTTCCCATTCTTCTTTGTCTTTTATTTCAACATTTGCTTTAAAATGGTCGTCTCCCTTTACAATTAAGTTCCCTGGTTTTGGATTAACTTGCCATACGTTATCTACTCCAATTTCTTCAAACATTGCAAATATAAAATTGGTAGAATTGGCTTGAAAAAGATAATCTGTTCGATAGGCAAAATATAACTCTTCGAATGCGTCATAAACGCTGTCTTTTTGTTTTTCCGGGGTATTTTTCCAATTAATTTTAACATCAAGTTTTGTCCATTCCTTTTTAAAAAGTTCAGGATAATCGATATAAAATTTTGAATTTTTTACAGGCTGTGTACTAAACGGGTAAAATGGTTTTTTAGCATTTAAAGTTCCACTGTCGCTTTCCAGATTGAGATTTTTAACACTACGCACATCAATGTCCACGGTAATTTTTAAAATTTCTTTTTCAATCAGATTTCTGAAGAGTTTAAATCCTGCTTCATTTTCCGTTTTAAACAGAAGGCGACAAACCGGAAGTTTTGTGTCAAAAAATTCACCTAAAACTTTGCTGTCGTAATTTTTAACCGCTTCTTTTTCTCTGGGAATTTGAAATGCAATTTGAAGTTTTTTAGTAGTAATTCTTCCAGATTTAAAAATCTCAACACCATTGTCGTCCAAAATTTTATTTTTAGGACTAAAAGGTTCGAGCCATTCTTTTTCGCCCGAGCAATAAATTTCAATATTTTTTTGCAGTATATCTGGTGAAACAGATTCTATATCACCCTTAAAGTCAATAGTAATCTGAACATTTCGTTCGCCTTCCTGCATTTCCAGAATTTCGGAAGCGAGAGCAAATCCTATTTTTGCATTCGGAAGTTCAGTATATTCAGGTTCAATTTTAGTTAATTTATCTTGAACTTCATAATATCCAAAAGGCCACCATTTTATGTCGTCATCGGGAAAATCTCCTCCAAGTCCATCGAATGAATTAGCGGTTTCAGCTGCTTTTAATTTATTGTTTTTGTGGTCGTTGTAAATACTTTTTAGCTGCGAAATTTTAACTCTATTTGCAACTAACTCCTCTGTAGTTTTGTAAATTAGTTTTTTACCGTTTTTGTCTTTTCCTCCATCCAGTTCTGAATTTTTCGCAATTTTTGCGTCAACACTGGTTTTTGCCAGCTCGAAAATTACATGAACTTTATCGGAGCTAGCCGGCAATTTTTCAATATCCAGAATATGTTTGTAATAAAAATCGAGGTGACGTTTTGTTAGTTTATTAAACCTGTCTTGTGTATATTCCAATAATTTCACGAAACTTATAAAAAGAGCCAAATGTGGAGTTACATCTCTTTCTGGTTTTGGTTCAATATCCTTTTCGCTTATTATCGATTTCAGATAATCTTCCAGATCTTTATTCAGGATAAAAAAATCTTTCCAGTTTGCAGATGAATTTTGTGAATTCGTAGTATCGAAATAATTAATATCTTGTGCAAATTGAAATGCAAATTTCATCCATTCAACTAAAGTTAAATTGTTTAGTTTAATGTTATCGGGATTTAAAGCCTCGATAAAACGCTGAAGCTGACTGGTTCCCGTTCTTGTTTTTAATATTTCTTTTCCACAGTTCGCCATATTCTTTCAATTTTACAAATCGTTTCCTCCTTCTTTGTAAAAAGGATAAACCATGTTTGTTCTCGAATTGGTAGTTCGAATCGTGTATTCGATATTAATCAGCAAAACTCCTTCAAGTTCGTTTGTTGAATCTATTTCTATTTTATTTACATCTATTCTTGGCTCATGATAAAGAATAGCCGTTTTTATCAGATCTATTACAAAAGTTTTTAAAGTGAGGTTTAGTGGTTTAAACAATAATTCGTCGAGGTTACAACCATAATTCGGTACCATAATTCGTTCGCCCAATCTGGTTGATAATAGTATTTCGAGACTGCTTTTTATGTCTGCCTCACCTTCCAGCATTTTAATAGCTTTTGTATCCCTGTTAAACTCCGGAGGAAAACTCCAGCCCCTGCCTAAAAATGAATTGTTTGTTTCCATAATTCTATTAACCTCCAATTAATACTGTTGGGCAACCAATTACAATTGTTCCACCATGCGCCGTTGTATCACCCATTCGTGCAGCTGGCATTCCACCTATTAAAACGGTTGCCGATCCCATTACTATTGTATCTGGCGGTCCGATGCAAGTTGCCATATCGCCAACGCGGGCAGCCGGCATACCGGCAATCAGAACGGTTGGTTCGCCAGCAGGTAAAATTGGTCCGCCAACGTGTGGTACTATTCCGGTTACCATCGGACAAACATGCATATCTGTAATTCGTGCTGCTGCTCCCATTTTAATTTATTTGCACTAATGAACCTTTTAAAATTGCAATTGCGCCAGTTGAAACCTCTGCACCAGCTGCTCCTTCTGCCTTTAATTGCGTTCCTGCTTTAATATCCAGATTTGTACCACTTTCAATTGTGGTATCTGTACCCGATTTATAATTTATTGCTGTAGCACTTTCTATTGTAATTCCTTCTGAATTCATTTCAATAAAATTGCCATTTTCGTCTTCCAATTTTATTCCTCCATCAGCATCGCTAATCACCATTTTATTTCCATTTGGCGTTTCCAAAGTCATGCTAATATCATCATCGTTAAAAATTACCTTCATTTCGCTGCGTGTAACAAAACCTTTTTCATGATTATCGTCGCTGGCAGTTATTGGAGCCGGTTTCGCACTGCTGTTCATCATTCCCAAAACAATAGCATCTTTCGGATTCCCATTTATAAATCCTACGATTACTTCGTCATCAATTTCTGGTCTGAAAAAAGAACCCCGGTTTTCGCCGGCATCCAGTGTTGCTACTCTTGCCCAAATTCCTTGTCCTTCATTATCAACAATGGGGAAACGCACCAATATTCTATCTTCTCCATCGGGGTCAGCCTCTAATTGAGTAACAATTCCAACTTGCAAGCCATTAACTGCTGCCAACAGTCCGGAAGCTGGAGTATCGTTTATATCAACGGTTTCTGAAAACCATTTTGGGTTTATCCCAAATTGCGCGTCTATTGTCCAGTTTCCATCAGAAATCTCATGACGAATTGCCGAAATATAAACCTTCCCATTGAATCGTTCACCCACGCCTTCCAGTTTAAGAGTAGTATTTGGTTTAACAGCTGGAATACCCTGGAATTTTACTCTTCCCCTTATTTTTGAAAGTTGATTAAATAGTGCTTGTGCATCAGACCATTCCTGAAGTTCGACATCGGGAGTTCCGCCGCCACTTTTTAATTCGAGATTTTCTAAATTAATAACTGATGACAAATCGCTACTGGTAATATTTCCATTTAAACTTACCGATGGATCGGTGGCTTCTATTTCGAGCAATTCCTGTCCTGAATAACTCCAACCATACGATGTTACTTTTGAAAATTGGTTACGTGCATCTATTTCAGCATCGAAATCTAAAAGAGTTGCACCAAAAGAAACGGTTTCTGTTTCGGCTTGCTCGAAGTCGGGTTTTACAACCTTTATTTCGCCATCGTCAATAACACAAACTTTTCCGTTTGCCTGGGCACGTGTAACACAAAAATCCCAATCGGATACATTGTATTGTACCAATTCTTTATGTTGAACATTTGTTGTTTCTACCTCTTTTGTTAATCCACACGAATCGATTATTTCTTCTATAATGTCGCTGTCTTTACTTTCGTAGAAATATTTATTTTTTCGACCAATGGTTAGTTTTACAGCTTTGTCTTTACATTCAACAATTAAATACGATTGATTTGACCTTATTTTAAGGCTGTGTTTTATCACTATTCCTTTAAATATGGTTTCTTCATCGGAATGATAACCTGCTTTAATTTCAATTTCTTTCCCAGGAATAAACGATTCCTGGTTGCTTGCTTCAAAATCTTGTGAAGCCGGATCGCCATCGAGCAAAACAATTTTAGCTGTTGGAATCCGGTTTATTTCTTTTTCAACAACAATACTCATTATTGAAAATGTACCCGGAATTTGGTTTCCATCAGCAAAAATCTTAAATGTTACCAAATCGGCTGACTGAGAAGTATTTATTACTCTTTGTTCTGGCATAATTACGATACGTTTTCGAAAGGAGGAAAGAATATTCTTTGCCCAACATTTAACTTTCTGAAATTGGTTATTTTATTTATTCTTGCTACTTCTATGTAATATTTCGAATCTCCGTAAATACGGAAAGACATAAGCGGGAGTGTGTCGCCTTCTTTTACAGTTCTAACATGTGTTAAATCCGGAGAACTGTTATTTTCGAAAGCCACGCGGAGATTGTCTTCTACAAAACCCTTAAATTTAGCTTGTGCCTGCGCTCGTAGTGGTGTTCCGTTTGGTTTAAAGAGTTTAAATGTGATATCCATTTCACTTAAAGTACCTTTAAAAAGCAGCGAACCCCACGAAATAATGAGGAAATTTGGTCGATGTTCATCGCCGTTATAATCAAATATTACATGTTTAAATATTTCTATATCATCAATTACACCCCTACCTTCATCTTTGTAAGTCTTATCATCGTCGGTTCCGGCAGCTCCATAATCGGTAATTACTCCAGTTCTGTCGAATACAAAAGTCAGGTCCAGATCTTCCGGTAAAGCTTTATTAAATCGGGTCGCAGATGCACTTGTTCCTGAGGCTTGTTCTTCGTTCTGTTCAATTTTATACTTAAAAGTATAGTTCTCAGGATTTAAAAGCGTTTTAAATTCTCCTTCCGAAACTTCGTCCGAAAACTGCTCATCGCGGTAAGCTTTAATTTGCAATTTTATCAATTCTCCACTCATTTTATCTTTCGCGGTTTTTAGATAATATTTCCATTACCTGTTCTACACAGGCTGCAATAATTTTATTTCTTTCGCCCTGTCTGGTTCTTTCTGAATTAGCAGGTCGTGGATTTTCTTCCACATTAATTTTAATGTTCAATTCTTTAATTTCTATAGGCATATTATTTATAGCTAAAGTAGTTGTAGACCAACTCAATGGTTTCAATTACAATTTTACTTTCTTCGGCATTAAAATCGGAAACTGCCCATTTTACCGGGTAAGCATGAACGACATTCCAGGTCATAAGCGGTTCATGTTTTTCGTTAAGCAATTTCACAATGATATCAACCGGGTTGAAAATTCCATTTTGGATGGCATCGTTACACCACTTAATTACATCTGAATTGACCAGCAATCCCCGCTTCAAAACCAGATTTGGGTATTTCGTTCGTACAGGGAGTTTATGTTTGAACCTGTTTTCTCCCCCTTCTGCAATTTCCTCTGTGTCGATATCCACCGATAGGCCAGTTACCGACTGAAAAAATACGTCGGCATCGGAACCTATTCCAGTAAACTCAACTTTAAAATGAAATCCAACAGGTGCGTAATCCGATGCCATTAAGTAAGCAGTTCAAGTTTTTCATGCACAAACTCTGCAGTTTCAATGGCTATTTCGTTTCCGTCGGCTTTTAAATCGGTTGATTGAATTTTCGTAATAAAGGCCTGCACTGCTTTCCATGTAACCATTGGTTCATGGTTTTCATCGAGTAAGCTAATGGTTAAATCGCCACGATATTGTTCTTCTCCTTCCTGGAAATAAACAGTTTTAACCCATTTTTCGTACCACTGTGTTTTTGTAGTTTTAAAGGTTCCGCGCTTAACCGTAATATTTGCATACTTGCTCAGGCCAGGCTGTTTTGTTTTATGATATTCACTGTCAGCTCCCGCTCTGTATTCTATAATTTCTCTTTCAAAATCTAAACCTGAAACTTCGGTGCAATTAAATTCAGCGTCTCCAAAGGTTACTTTGAAATGAAATTTTGGTAATGGATATTCTGCCATGATATTCTTTTTAAATTAATGTTTGAAATAATGATTATGCTTCCTGCATTTTATGCGAGAATCTAAGAATTATAAACTCGGCTGGTCTAACGGCTGCCATTCCAATTTCTATAATCATTTTACCGTTTAAAATATCAACAGCAGTCATTGTTTCGCCTAAACCAACTTTTACGTAAAATGCTTTGTCTGGAGTAGGGCCAGCAAGGGCTCCGGCTTTCCATTGTAGGGTTAGGAAGTTCTCAATCATTGCACGAACTTTCACCCATGTATTTGCATCGTTTGGTTCGAAAACAAACTGAGAAGTTGCTTTTTTAACCGATTCCTCAACCATATTAAAGAAGCGGCGAACCGATACATATCTCCATTCGTTGTCGTTGCCAGCCAATGTGCGGGCTCCCCAAACCAATATTCCTTTACCTGTAAATGCCCGAATTGCATTAATCGATTTTCCTGCAACAGTATCAACATTTAAACCTTCCTGATCTTCGCTTGTAATTTTTACTGAAAGTTCGGTAACATAATTCAATCCTACATTTGCAGGTGCTTTCCAAACTCCTCTGCTATTATCGACACGCGCATAAATACCTGCCATTGCAGCACTTGGTGGTAATTCTAATGGTAGATTTCCAATTTCAGTTAGAATTTTATTATAGGTTGAATTATCAACTCCCTCAACATCACTTAAAGTTCGTCCGTTTAATGCTCCGTTGTTTTTGTCTTTTCCTTCAACTTTACGAATTTCAACAGCCAGAGCAGTTAAATTAGTTACAACGTTTGCAAAAGCATCTATCGTTGAAACAATTCCGGTTTGTATATTTAAAGGTGTGTAAGCCTCTAACTTTTGAAGTTCGGCATCAAAATTTACAGCATTTATGTTTAACAGGTTTTCAACTTTTGTATTCGTATTTGCATTTTGCATTTTTGTGTATAGCTCTTGTAAGTTTTCGTACACTTCATCAATTTTCCCAGCACCTTCAAAATCGGTATTAAATGTTGCCAGTGCATTATCGATACCGGTAGCTAAGGTTGGATTCTCGTCTTTAATAGTACTTGAAGCAGCATTTGCCTCAGCATTTAAATCGTCTTTAAAATCATCTAATTCTTTCAATGAATCGAGGAGTGTATCAACCAATGTTAAGAAAGTTGTTTTTTTTGTATCGTCGGTAGCAAAAACTCCACCCAAATCAAAACCGGTTGTATTGTCGTACATATGTAATAGAACATCGCTAACATCTCCTGAAATGTCTCCCGGAGTGGTAGTTAAGTCGGCAAGTTTTGTAACTGTTGCCGGCATTCCGCTCGTAACATTTTCAATTACTTTAAGGTTTGCATCAATTGTTGCATACGCGTCAGGATCATACGAATAATGAGCAATTACAATTGAATTGGAATCGTATTTATAATCTAAAATGGTTTTGAGAAAAGGATAATACGCTGCACCATATTTCACCAGGTCTTTGTCAGAAATAATATTGCTTCTTAAATCGGCAATATTAGTATCTGTTGGGCTGTCAGCATCATAATCAAGTGTATCAATAATGGTAAATCGGTCTTGCAATTTATTGCACTGTGTTAAAGCGTTGTTATACAATCCGTAAAACTCGGCTGCAGTTGATAATGCAGTTGCATCGGGAAATAGAATCAGTGTTGCTTCGTCCACCTTTTCGAGGGTTTTTAAACCAGATGTTAAAGCCGTAGAATTATTAATGGATGTAACTTGTGTGTCAATGTCATCCAGGTCTTTTCCATACCTTCCAACAGATACAATATAACAAGGTCCGCCGCCATTTGCAAAAAACATTTGCATGGAGTTATACATAAGAAAAGGTTCTTTTGCGGTAGGGTGATCCACTACAATTGAACGGTCGGTTGCACCATTTACAAGCGTATCGTTAATAGTTACGCTAATTGTTGTTTCTGCCTTGGCATATCCAAAGTAAGTTTCGTATTCCAGCATCGAAGTAATTCTGGTTGGTACTCCTTTCAGATCTCCTTTAATTTTGTTGGTAGCCTTTTCCGTATAGCCAATAAAGGCAGGTATTGCAGTTTCTACTTGCGCTACCGAGGGTGGAAATTTTGAAATTTCCTCGACATAAACGCCGGGTGTTTTGTACGATTTAGCCATAATTTTTAATTTAAATTTTACATATATATTTCTGAAAATATTTTGTTACTGGAGCTGTCCGGTTTTATAAGGCGGGAGTTGGGATTTGGAAGCTCAATCCCACCTAGTTCAACAGAAACAAATCCTTTTTGGGTAAGTGGTTGTTCGTTTTTTGTAATTAACCTTTTTGAATCGCCATTCTCTTTTTTGACGTCATCTTTATTCTTTACTTTTTGATCATCGTTGAAAATGTAACGCCATGTAGTTTTTCGATTTTCAAAAAGCAATTCAAAGGTTTTTATGGGAGTTACGATTTTTCCTTGTGTATCAGTTAAGTTCAGTGAAGCATTATCGCCTTTCATAACTATATTAATCAATCCATAAAGATTTTCCTTTTCGGATAAGAATAGTTTTTCCAATTCATCGGTGGTGCCATCATCAGACAATATAAAATCCTCACCAACTACTGTGTTGTTACCCGATTGATTTATTAAAGGGAAAGTACCTGGTTCAGTCTCTAATCTTTGGTTCGAGAAATAATAAAGTTTATTTGAATTTTCAAGTTTTAAATTAGTGTAATTTAAAAAACCAGTGTCTTTATATTTCAATAAAAAAGTAATATTTAAATCATCGGCGAGGGCGATGAACGGTTCTGTTTCATCGGTTTCTGAAACTTTGCCCCAAATTGTAAATCCATCGCTAGTTGTTTTGAAAATCAAACAGTGCCCATTTATTTTTTGAAGCGAATTGGATGAAGGTACAACTGCAAAAAAATCATTTATATTATAACCTGACATTTGAACAACTTTATCAGCATCGCTCATGGTTAAATATTCATCAGTTCCCTTGTTCAGGAAATATTGGTGAAGAATATTCACAACAAAAAGCGGTTTATATTTTACTGAAAAAGCCATTAATCAATATGGTTTAGTTTTCCACTAACGTGGGTAATTACTTCTGAAGAGGAAAGTTTTTTATCGCGTTCGATTTGAATTAATTGCACTTTGTAAATAGCTGATGGAAGTTGTCTTCCTCCAAGAGTTCCCCAAACATGGTTTAAAACCTCGAAGCTCGGAGTATATATATTTAAAACAAATTTGAAATAATCGAGAACATCGAACGCTACATTAGTACGATTGTAAATTGTATTTGCCGATGTAAAAACGCTTTTTCCCTGAAAGAATTCTATGGTTTTTGAAATGCTTCGTAATGATTTGTCGTAGGTGTCGCAATTGGCACTAACTAATAGAAAAAAGTTTAAATGAACTGGAGGGTTTCTGTACTCTGTTTTATTATTTACAACCTGTGCAACCGGCGCATTTTTTAAAGTGGTTTCTGCTTCAATGTTTAAAAGAGTTAAAACAACTTTCCCGTCCACTTTATTTGCTTCTTCGCTTCCTGATTCCCAAAGTGCAATATTTTCGAGAGCAATTATTTTACCCAAACCAACTTTTTCGAAGTATGTATCCAGTTGTTCTTTTAATATTTGCAGGGCCTCGTAAATCATTCGCTTGCGTATTTTAAGTTTTCAATAAACCAAATAACAATCTGAATAAAAGATGCATTCAACAACCTTAAAATTCAATTACAAAGTCCTTAAAAAAACAGGATAAGCACCTTATTTCAAAATACAAATGAATCCATATTCTGGGTTCATTTTGATTTAATGGTGATACACAAGTTACAACATTAAATAATACAAGTCAATATCATTATGAATTATAAACGAGCAACAACATATTCAAAAATCTGACTTACTGCATATTAATGACAAAAATATTTGAGTTTTAAATACTTTATCCATAAAGAAAGCGGTTACTTTTAAGGTTAATTTTAAAAATTGTGCAATAATTTTTCAATTTCATCGGCCAATTTTGAATGCGACCCTGAAAAATTATTAAACATAATTGAAAAAGCAACTTTCGCACCCGAGTCCACATCCAAATAACCAGCGTAACAACGCACACGGGTCATCGATCCACTTTTCGCTTTTAATGTATTTTCAGGAAATAATTCTTTGTCAAATCTTTTCAAAGTTCCTTCGCCTGCTCCAGGAAGTGAGTTTAAAAATGTCTTTTTGTTTGTACTTCTTTTAGTCATGAAATTTAAAACCGCAGTAAAAAAAGCTGGTGAAACAGCATTGAAATGCGACAATCCACTGCCGTCTTCCATAAACAGATATTCTGTTGAAATTCCTTTCGACTTCCAAAATTCCTCAATTAATTCAATTCCGGATTGCCTGTTCCCCACACCGATTTTTTCAAAAGCAATCTGTTTTACCAGATGTTCGGCAAACAGATTCACACTTTCATAATTTAATACTTTTACAATTTCAGCAAGTGTTGGCGATTCCTGAATATAAACCGTTTGAAAAGCTTTTTTATTTATCTTTTCGAATTTGATTTCACCCGAAATAAAAACTCCCTCATTTGCCAAATACTTTAAAAACTCTTCTGCCAATAATTCTTCGGGTTGATGAATGGCAGCCTTAATTGTAAAGGCTTTTCTGTTTCTGGGAATGGTACCACGAATCACACGTTTTTTATCAAACGGACTACCAAAAACATAAGCCAAATCGCTGTAATTATCAGCCGAAACTACTTCATTAATTATTTCCAACCCTTCTATTTTCGGGTACATCGAAGTTATTTTTGTCGCTTTCCCAATTTTTCGGGGTGAGTTAAAAGCAATTCGAAATAAATTATCGTAAACAGTAAATGCATTTGCTGCGGCTCCATAGTAGTTCCCAATGTCTTCCCAAATCCAGGTTGCCGGTACTTTTTCCGAATCGTAAATTGAAGTATCCAAAATCAAATCACCAATTATTTGTTGAATATTGGCAGACTTAATTTTTTGTGCCCAAACTTGTAGAAAATGAGGATTAAAATAATGACCCATAAAATGCTCGGAACCCAAAGTCGGATCTGCCCCGCCAATAATTATCAAATCGCCATTTAGCACATTATTTTTCTCAGTTTCGCCAATGTAACCGAGTTTGGTTTTAAACCGATAATCAGCTCCCAACATTTCCAATGCACTTGCTGAAGAGATCAGTTTCATGGTCGAAGCAGGAATCAATAACTTATTGGAATTTAACTCAAAAAGAGTTTCTCCCGATTCCAAATCCTGAATATGAATTCCTACCGATGCATTTTTATATTCCGGCTGCTGAAGCAAATGTTCCAGCGCAGTTTCAAATTTTTGTTGTGCAAAACCAAAATAGCTGTTCAGAACAAATATTAGTAATGTAAAAATCCGTACTCTCATTTTTATTACTTTTGATAGGTTAAAACTAATAACTTTTTTATGCTTCGGAATATTTTAATTGTAGGAACCGGTGGATTTATTGGAAGTGTAATGCGTTACCTTGTCCAGGTTTTTGTTGAAAAGGGTTTGGCAACTACTTTTCCGTGGGGAACTTTTGTAGCAAATATTGCCGGAAGTTTTATTATCGGAATAATTTTCGCACTGGCAGAAAAAGGAAATTTTATAAATTCTGAATGGCGCTTATTTTTGGCTGTTGGAATTTGCGGCGGATTTACCACATTTTCGTCGTTTGCCTACAATAATTTAACCATGCTCAAAGAAAACTCATTCGGACAGTTTTTTTGGAATGTCGGCGGAAGTTTGTTTTTTGGAATTCTTGCTGTTTACCTCGGGATTATTTTGGTTCGGGCGATATTTTAAAATTACTTTTCCTAAAATTATTTTTACCCCCTGTTTCTACAATGCCCGATAAATTGAGTCTTCGGCTTCAACTGTTCCACTTCTGCCGAAATGGAATAAGGAATATGGATTATATTGATAAGTAGTGTCTCATAGAAAACGCCAATAATACCAATTGTACTTTGAAATGCCGCATGGCAATTTCGAAGTTTATAATGGTTAATGCCGAT
>Ga0233437_1003147_pt1 | contig 22495 bp, 28 predicted proteins | sample SI_122_August201_FD_182714 | JGI IMG/M metagenome (GOLD analysis project Ga0233437, IMG submission 182714) | Seawater microbial communities from Saanich Inlet, British Columbia, Canada - SI_122_August2016_200_MG | ecosystem: Environmental > Aquatic > Marine > Inlet | place: Canada: British...
GGATTATTTGGATCATATAATAACTCACAACGTCCACATAGATCTAAGTCATGTGGGATATCTGATTGAATAACATGGGGTTTACTAAATTGACCAGTATTTGCAACTTGAGAAATTGTACCACATACACCTCTATCATAAACTTCTAAACCTTCTAAAAAATGGTATACACTACTTTGATCTAAAAATAAGTATGATGGATTACTGGCACCATGTACCATAAAATTACAAAATATATCTTATATATAAATCAATTCATTAAAGAAAAATAATTATTCTAAAACAGCGTTAATAACACCATCTTGACCAGGTCTTGAGGTAACTTTTGCTTTACCCTTATTTGTTTTAATAACAGTACCTTTGGTTACGATGTTTGCTCTAACATAATGTCTATTAGCTGGATTTTCAACTACTTGTTCAACCTTTGCTTTGACATATTTTTTTGTTTTTGGGTCATATACATTTGCAACATTTGTTCTAAGAAGTCTTGATTTTTCTCCACCGCCCCTTGTTCTAATAGTTCTAACTGTTTGCTTATCAGCAACTTTGGTTAGAGTTGGGCTTCTACCTAAAGCATGTTTCTTTTTAGAGCCTTGTTTTTTATACTTAGCTCCACTTTCTTTTCTTTTGCTTCTTTGTGCATCAAGTACCATAGACGATTGAGAAAAAAAGTTACTTTATAAATTTTGTTTTTTTAATAAGGTCTATTGAATCTAAAACAAATATTAAAAAATTGATACAAATATGATATTTTATATGTTTTAAGTTTGATTTCAATTAAATATCAATAAACATATCATTTCCTTCTATTTTAACGTTATATGTTACAACATCAGATGGAACTGTTAATCCTTTACCTGATTTAATGTCAAACTTCCATCCATGAGCAGGACAAGTAACAACATTTTTTTCTACATCTACATCACATAGGCTGACACCTTTATGAGGGCAGCTATTGTTTATTGCAAAAATTATGCCATCCTTTCTAAATAAGGTAATCTTCTTATCACTTAATTCAAAACATCTACCGTTATTATTTTCTAATTCATTTAACTCACATATTTTTTGAAAACTCATTTTTATTATTCACCCCGAATACAATTTAGATTGAATTTAGACTATTTAAATCTATATTTTAACACTCAACAGATTAATTTGTACAGCGTACCAACTCGCAAACTCAATATTAATTTTGTATTTAATTAATCAAATGATTGGATCTTATAGATTATTAATTGTGTTTGCTATTTTTACAAAAGATATATATATTCAAAACATTATTAATTTATGTTGAGGGGGTATGAGGATAGTCCTAATTTCTGATAGTCATACAAAGCATAATATAGAATTAATTCTAGAGTACCTTAAGAAAAAGTCTTCATCATGGAAAATTGATTTAATATTGATCAATGGAGATATATTGGGTGAGAATGAAGCTAGGGAAGGGTACGGGTTTAGATCAAATAAAAAAATATTTGATGCACCGGTTAATAAAGAAGAAATTTTAAAGACTATTGCTCCAAATGCTGAAAATTTAATAAAAATATCAAAAGTATATGAACGAGGAATAAAAGATGATTCTGTTGACTTAGAAATGTCTGGATACGTCAAAGAATATGTTGAGCATAGATACAATTATTTATTTGATATTTTATTAAAATTCTCAAAGGTATGTAAGACTTTTTTTAATATTGGTACTTATGAGTCACCATTACATTACAAAGTGGTCAAGGAACTTTCATTTTTAATAAATGTCCCAGAAACATATCTAAGAAGTATTGCAATGCTCTCACCCTATAGAGAAACTTTTAAAGAATTTTTAAAGAAAATTAATGACAAACACTTGAAGAATTTAGAATACTTAGGAGGAAATACTATAATTGTAAAAGATGTTATGTTTGCAGCAATTCCTGGACTAAATCACAGTTCTGGTGCGGCTGACAGTGTATCTGAATTCCAAGAAAAAATCACAACAGATTTGATTAATACAACTACAAGGCAATTAAGTTATGCTACAAAATTGGTCTTATTAAATCCAGTTCAAGGAAAATTAAGAAAAGATCCCTTTACATTTAGACCAAGTAGTTTAAAGACAAGGAAATTTATTGAAGATTTGAAAGGAAAATTACGTCATAAAATATTTATTCAGTCGTATCATCATTTTATGACAACGCATTTTTATGAAGCAGGAGAATTTAATTATATTTTAAACAATTCTGCAGTAAATAATGGATTGTTTAATATGATTGAAATTTCAAACAAAGTTAGTTGTTTTGACATTGATCCTATTAAAGATAAAGTAAGAAAATTAAAATCATATAATTATAATTTAGCTGAATTTGATTCACCAAGTGCACGGCTAAACTTAAATTATGAAGATTCTAAAGAATTAATTAAAGAACGAGAATTGGATGGTTGTTATTATATCTAATATTTTTACTTAAGTAAAAACCAAGCGAGTGCAAAACCAATTATAACTCCTAGAACTAATCCATGAATCAATTCTTTAAGTCCATACTCAATCTCTTCGAGTTGACGTATTTCATCAATTTTTTTTCTCTTAAGATTTTTGATTTTTTTCTTATTCATCTTTTCCTTTTTTTACCTGGAATAGCTTCTTTGAGTTCAATGTTACCAAGAACATACATTACAAATCCAAGTCCAAAAAACATTGGGAAAATTAAAAAATCTTTACCTCGAATAGCATGTTCAATGCTTCCATATATTACAGGTCTAAGAGCTATCCAAAAAGTTGCATAAAATCCAACACCAATCAAAATGCCTGACAAAAATATCATTAACAATCCAATAATTTCATGTTTTCTAAGATTAGTTCCTACCATAATTAAATAATTTAAGATTTAAAGTATAATAATCTTTTGATTTTCTTAAACATAGGGGATTTCAAACTAATTGAGAAATAATAAAAATTTAAAAATACCTTAAATTTGGGATTTTTATGTTCTTATGTTATAGGAGTGTGTCACAGGTCAAACATATCTGGCCATCTCTTTTACTACTAAATCTAGTTGACGTACCATATTCAATCTTTATACTACATCCTGGGCACTTTGGTTCTAAATGTTCAAATGAATTAAAATAGTTCACTCTAATCACCTTTTATCCATGTTAAGAACTATAATGTATATATGGATTTTGTTATATTTAAATGTTGCTATAGTAACTCATAAGCTTTTCTCGCAGCAGGTACCATTGTACCTATAATCTCTTCATCAATATACGCACCAAATTCACCTTTCATTTTAGAATCAAATTTTTCAATAAATCTAACCATAGCAAATTCTGGGATTTCATTGTCAACCATCCATTGATTTGGTAGGGGTAAATATACTCCAAGGTTCTTTTGATAAACAAAATCTCTCGAACGACCATCAGAAAATGTTCCATTGGGAAGATAATTCCCATTTCTACCCACGGAATTTAAAAATCCAATAACAGTGTCTATACTGTCTTCTGTTAAAGATAAATGTGGATTTCCTGGAAGTTCTAAAAAAGCTTTTCCTAATCTATTTAAAATAGGATGATGTAATCTAATGGATGCATTACCATATTGACTTCCAAATAAATTTTCTGTAGATACACCTCTTAAAGATACTTGAGACTGAGCTATTTTTGACCAAAAAGTAAAATCATAAATTTCATCTGTCTCTAATATAGAACCATCACTACTGTAAGCAGCATTAATTTGAGTTGGTCCATTAAACATTGCACCGTGAAGTTCTCTTTTAAGTGCTTCAAAATCTTCTAATTGTCTAGTACTTGGCATAATAACACTGAAAATATAATTAATATTTAAATCTGATTAAATGTTGATTAAATATTTACATTAAACACAATATTTATAAAATCAGGTTCCTAAATTTAATCTATAAACTATTTATGGGGTGACTAATATTATGATGGATTGTCCGTTTAATAATTTGTGTGAAAAATATAAAGAATATGCACCATTTGTTCTATGAGTTGTTGTTGGTATACTTTTTACTGTGCATGGATATCAAAAATTGACTATGATGGGACCAGATGCTGTTGCTGAAATGCTTGCAGGTTTAGGAATACCTTTAGCAGGGGTTATGGCTTGGGTTGTAATTTTAGTTGAACTATTAGGTGGAATTGCTTTGATACTTGGAATCGGTACAAGACACTTTTCACTTTTACTTGCAATTATTATGACTGTAGCAATACTAAAAGTAAAACTTGCAAAAGGATGGGGCGAATATAATTATGATTTGATACTTTTGACAGCGTTAGTATCATATTACTTTCTGGACCAGGGCCATTTGCGCTTGAAGATGCAGTATGTCCAACTAAAAAGAAGAAGAAAAACAAATAATTTTTTTATTAATTTTTTATTAAATATTAAATAATTGTTAGGTTATTTTTCTAAAGAAATTCTAATGCTCTTATTCAAACATCTCATTGTATGATTTCATTATTTTTTGTTTTTGTAGTACGTATGGTTCATCAATGCCTGTAATATATAATAATGGTGCAAGCCAAGCATTTCCTGCATCAAAATTATGCCTTTTAGCAAAATTAAAGATAGACATTGAAAAAAAAGCATTTAGATTTACGTTATAAGTTTCAATATCACTTATCATTGATTCAACTAAATCTAATATTTGTTTGTATGCAATGGTACCAATTCCAATACTTCCAAAGTCTTGAACATTTGCATGTGGCCATAATCCATCAATTCTAATTTTACGTTTATTTGGAATGATTGACAATGCAGAATCTCCAATTATTATATGTTTTTCATAAAAAGTAAGTATGTGGTCAAGTGGTAAATAAACTTGGCCGTTTGACGGTGCAACTACCATTTCATCTTCTCTTACACAAGTAACAATAGATTTTGATAATTCTTGTCTTGGAATGTTTACAATATCATCAAAATGGATGTTATATCCCATAAATGCTAGTGGGAATTAAGTTATATATAAGTATGTGGAAAAATATAAATTGCTTCAAAAGAAAAAAATTAATTTGGATAAATCTACTTACAAATTTATGCTTATAAAATAAATAATTTAATATTATAATTTATTTTATATTTATTCCATGCTTAAACCAAGTTATGTTGTTGCACATTTGAATCCTATACTGTTAGATATAAATGAACGATTTGGAGACTCAGGTGCAAATGCACCTAAATGTACATATTATTCTATTCCAGGGATTCCAAATTATTCAAGTTTTGCAGTTTCTAGATTTTTTGAAAATGGACAAAGGACAATGCCTACTACAGGTATGAGTTATTATTTTACAGTATCTGAAAATATTGTAGGTGCATCTACTTTTGTAAATAAAGGATTTTTAGCTGTAACTATAGAATGTGACAGATATATATCAGAATCTAGATTACCTAGTATGTTTAGTGGTGTATCGATGGTTACATTTGACGGTTTGAATGATAGAAATTCAGGAATACATTCAGCATGGCCAAAAGACCAAGTTGATTGTTGCAATGCTATGCTTGCTGGTGAAGAAATTGGTGGAAGATTTCCTAGATCAGTTCATGTGAATCCTAATAGTTTAAAATGGAGTCCTGTTGAAACAATAACTAGAAAACTTTTTGATAAATTTGTTTATTTATATGAACAAAATAAAGGTACTTTGAGGAAGTATTAAAAAAAAATCCCTCCCCCCAGATTCGAACCGGGGACCTTTCGGTCTCAGCAACTGCAGCTGACTTATTATCATCCTTAGGAAATTCCTATGTCCATAAGCGCTTATATCTACAGCCGAACGCTCTAGCCGCTGAGCTAGGGAGGGTTAATCTTTGAGAAAACATTATCCTTTTTTAAGCTTTTGCCTGTTTTTTTCACGATAGCCTCTAATATGACTCCTTCTTATAAATAATAATTTATTCATAAAAGGAATATTTATATACTATAAATACCAGAATTGTTCATATTATGCCAAATATGCCAACTCTAGGTCAAAAATCTACAAAAAAAACAAGTAGTTCTCTTAATTTATCTAATGAACAATTAATAGGTATTGGATTAATCTTTGCTGGATTAGTGGCATTAGCTTTTGCAATATTTACTTGGTAAAACTTTTTTAAAAAATGAAATTATCCAATAATTCTTCTTAAAAAGAAACCAATCCAGTATGCAACAGTAGCTGCAAGCCCACCCATAAGTAACATTTCTAACCCGGATCTAATCCATTTTGTACCTGTAATTACTGACCTGATTGCACCTACTCCAAATAAAGTTAATGCAGTTAACACAATTGATACAAAAAATAAATTTGCTGAGAATAATGGTATGAAAAAACTAACCACATAAATTAGCAATGGTATAAAACCTGCGATTAAAAAAGAAATAAATGTTGCGAATCCACTCATTACTGGAGTTTTATCTTCAACAGTTAAACCAAGTTCATCAAGCATCATAGTATCAACCCAGATTTTTTTATCTGAAGTGATGACTTTTACAGCTCTATCTAAGTCTTTTCCAATAAATCCTTTTTTTTTAAAAATATGTCTAATTTCTTCACGTTCCCCATCAGGATAATGTTCAATTTCCCATTCTTCTCTTTCTCGTTCTTTTTTGATGTATTCAAGTTCTGATTTTGTAGATAAGTAATTACCTACACCCATACTAATTCCATCTGCAAGCAAATTAGCAAAACCCATGATTAAGACGACTGAATTATTCATTTGAGCACCTTGAACACCTGAGACAACTGCAAATGTGGTAATTATACCATCCAAAGCACCATATACAAAATCTCCTATATATTTGCCTTTTTCTTTTTGATGTGTTTCTTTATGTTCTATAGCTTCTTTAGTGTGAGCTCTCTTAGTTGCATTCAAGTCTTTGTTTCTATAAGCTTCCTGAGCTTTTTCAACACGGTTTTGTTTAAGCATTATAAAAATAGTAATCTAATTGAATATAAATTCATTACTTACAACTCCACCGTAGTAAAAAAGACAAAAACTTTATATATATCATATTTCTACCCTGAGCTAGGTGATTATACTATGCAAAAAACTGTTATGATGATGCACACAAAATTATTGAATGCTTTTAAAAAAGTTAAGTCCCATGTTTTTGAGCTAAAAAGTAATGTTTCAATAAATAATGATGTTCTTTTGGGTTTGAGAAATAACCAAAGAAAACTTCTAGCAAGAATTAAAGAACTTGAAAAAAAGGTTGAACAAAAACCTAAAGTTATAACTAAAACTAAAGTTGTTAAAAAGGTTGTAAAAGAAGTAGTTAAAGTTTCAAGAAGAAAAGAGTATGTTGGTGCAAAGACAAGCATGAAATTACATCAAGAAAACTGCCCTTTTGCTAAAAACATAAAAAGAGCTAACAAAGTTAGATTTAAGTCAAAAGTTAAACCTTTTAATCTTGGTTACAGTGCTTGTGACTGTTTGAAATAATTATATTTTTTAATTTGATTTTTTTATCATTTGTTGTTTAATCCATATATTTAATAGATTTACAAGAAAATGTCAGACGAACCTAAATTTGGACAATTTGCTTTGGCACGACATCATAGTTATGATAGGGGTCACTGTGTACAAATTCTTGATGGTGAATTTGAAGGGATGATATATCCTATTTCTCTAGAACATGAAGTTCATGGTATATGGGGTAAAGAATTCATTGTTAGAGTTAATTCTGTTCCTATTAGAACTGGTGGCCAAATGACAAATACAAACTTTGTTACATCTGTTATTCCAGATGATTTTCAAGAAAGTTATGGTCCTGAAACTGTAGTTTTAGGGCTATGGGAACCATATATGACAGGTGGATATAGTGTTCCGATAGTAGGAAGAGTTGCTGAATTTTTTAATCCTGGATATATTAGTACAAGTATCCACTTTAAAGATATGAGATCTGAGGATATTTGTAATACCTAGTTTAATTATTATCTAGGTGAAACCGGCGGATTTTGGATAAAATCTAAAGATTCAGGAGATTCAAAATTAATGACGCATACAAACGGACAACCAAATAGTGTAGAAAAGGCAGTAAATAGTCTTTTTAAATTTCTTGATTATGCTAATAACGGATCTAATCAAGCACCTTTAAGACTAATTATAGTGAATGAACATATTGATTCTGAAGAAATAACAGATATACTTGGTAGTGATGAAATACCTTATCTTTGGGCTCAACCTTTAAAATTAAAATAATAAATTCTTCTTTGTTATGGTGTAGTAGTAACACATATAAATAATAACCTATTTCTGTCGAGCATGGAAGAGTATAGATCACCTGGTCAAACAATTATTCAGTATATGTTAGGTGGAGTTTTGTTAGCAGTAACTGGAGGAATTTTATGGGCAACAAATTTTGTTACATCTGCTCCAACTAGTACAGATAATTATAATGCTACTCAAGAAGTTATGGCAACAAGAACAAAAGCATCAATAATTAGAGAAGCTGAAATTGAAGCATTGGCAGCGATACAAGAGATGCAAAATGTAGCAGCTGAAGCAACTGCAAATTCAGCTGCAACTTTGCAGCAAATTTATAATGAGATAGCAACACAAAAAATTGGTGCAACTGTAACAAAATTAGCTAATGAAGCATCTATGTTTACTCCAACTCCATTTCCTTCAATGACACCTGTACCGCCAATAGTTATTCCAACAAATACACCAGTTTCAATTGTTATTGTTATGCCAAGTTCCACACCTATATCACCACCAACAAATGTTCCAGCATCAACTCAACAAAATGTCCAAGGTTGTATAGACTACCTAAAAGGTATAAAGAATCTAAATCTTACTGGAGCTGATAGTTTGTCAACATGGGTAAATACTTGGCAAAGTACTTGGCCTCAAGAAGCAGTTATTAATCCGCCTTTGACAGAACTTTCAGATTTGAATGAATTTTTTAACAATCCAAATGGCAATTTAATTAATTATCATCCATTTATTAGAAAAAATGCTCAATTTTATTTAGATACATTTCAGAATGGAAGTAACACACCGTTGCAGACTTTATTATCTGATTCAAATATTTATAGCAACATTTGTAGACCTGTAACCTCCAATGTACCATCAACCGAAATGGTATCATCTAGTATTGATAGTGTGTCTCAGGCAACTGGTTCATTAAATGTTCAATCTATTGAATTAACACAAAATTCTGCATTCTTAATGGTTTTAGCAGGTGTCACCGCTTACGAATATATAATAAAACCAGGAGTTACATTAGCTAGAGAAAATGATTTACGAGCGGTTCCTGGTCTACTAGTTCAAGAATATAGGCAAAATATTGTTCAAGGTGCACAAAACTTTGTAAATCAAGTAAGACATATAGGAAATTCAGCAGAGTTTGCATTCTATGTTGCAAAAGGGACTATTAAGAATCTAGTACCTAAATGTAATAGTCCAACTGGAAATCTAGATAAATTTTTGGACACGTATGACGCATTAGCGTAAATAATGTATAAAAATCTAAATATGTTTTTTGAACAATTAAAAATAGTAATATATTTTTTTCAAACACTTTATATTTAATTCAAATTACTTGTACATGAAGCGAGATTATTTTGAACCATCTTCATTTGCAAAGGTAAATTTCTATTAACATATGATGTAACTAATGCACATCTTATTACTTCAATATATCCCTTAGCAAGATCTTTTTCACATAAACCCAACTCAAATTCTTTATTTAATGATCTAGCTAGAATATAATCTTGTTGTGATGATTTTATTATTTCGTCAGTTACTGGAATAAAATTACCAACAACTGAGTCAGTGCTTCTTAATACTAACGTGTCAATTAGATCACGTGCAATCATGTCTAATCCTTGATGTTGTCTATCATAACCAAGTTCATCTGACAAATTTACTGCAGTATATAATGCTTCCAATTTTTTGTCAAGTTTATGAACAACGTATGGATGAAATAGTTTTGATTCTAGAACTCTTTTTTCAAATTTACTTAGTGTAGCTTGATTTCGAAAATAGAAAAAATTATCTTTATCACTATTTGTTGCATTACTAGGTTTTAATAAATTAGCTATCATTTAGCTTTGTTACTAAGTTTTTATATATAAATATTAATAAAAAAATAAATCACATATTCATTCCAGGTCCTTGTGGTGGCATATCTGGAGCTCTATCACCAGATGCTATAACATCATCAATTCTTAGAATCATTGTTGCTACTTCAGTTGCACTTCGTACTGCTTGAGTTTTAATTTTTAATGGCTCAATAACACCTGCTTCCCATGCATCCATTACTTTACCTGTAAATACATTTATTCCAGCTGACACTCTATTAGAGTCATGTGCTTGTTTAAGTGCTGTTAATGTGTCAATTGGGTCAAGTCCAGCGTTTTCTGCTAAAGTTCTAGGGATAATCTCCATAGTTTGGGCAAACGCTCTTACTGCCAACTGCTCTCTACCTGATAAAGTTTCTGAATATTTCAAAAGATGTTTTGATAATTCCATTTCAGGACTTCCTGCACCTGCGACAACTTTCCCGTCTTTTATTGCAGCTTTTAAATCACCAATAGCGTCAACCATTGCTCTTTCTGCTTCGTCAGCTACGTGTTCTGTACTTCCCCTAACTAGAATTGTAACTGATTTAGCATTTGGACATCCTCTTACAAAAGTCATGGATTCGTCCCCTACTTTGGATTCTTCAACAATTTTTGAAGTACCTAAGTCATTTACTGTCAAGTCATCCAAATTTGATACAATTCTTGCACCTGTAGCTTTTGCTAATTTTTCCATATCACTTTTTTTGACACGTCTAACAGCATATATACCTTTTTTTGATAAGAAATGTTGAGCAACGTCATCAATTCCTTTTTGACAAAAGACAGCATTGATATCAAGATTAGTTATCTTTTTTACCATATCTCTTAACATTTTTTCTTCCATGTCGAGGAATGCTTGTAATTGACTTGGATCAGTGATTTGAATTTTTGCATCAGTCTCAGTACTTTTAATTTCTAATGACGAATCAATTAATGCAATTTTTGTATTCTTTACTAATTTAGGCATACCTGAGTGGACTCTTTCTTTATCAAGGACAATTCCTTGAACAATTTCAGTATCCTCAACACTACCACCAAACTTTTTTTCAATTTTTATATCATCTAAATCAATATTACCATTTTCATCAATAACAGAAGTTACAGCATTTACAGTTATCTTTGAGAGTTTTTCTTTACTAGCTTCAGCACCTTTTCCAGTCATAGCAGTCTGAGAAATTTTTTCTAAAATATCAATATCGTTTATAGTTACAGGTCTAGCTATAGCATTTAAAACCTTTAAAGCTTGTGCTTGTGCCATTCTATAACCTTTAACAATAACAGTTGGATGTATTTCTTTATCTAACAAGTCTTCGGCATTTTTTAATAATTCACCTGCTATAACTACAGCAGTTGTTGTTCCGTCTCCAACTTCATCTTCTTGAGTTTTAGCAACTTCAACAATCATTTTGGCTGCAGGATGCTCAATTTGCATTTCTTTAAGAATTGTTACACCGTCATTTGTGACAATAACGTCACCCATTGAGTCTACTAACATCTTGTCCATTCCTTTAGGACCTAGAGTTGTTCTTACAGTTTCACTAACTAGTTTTGCTGCCATTATATTATTACGTTGTGCATTCCTACCACTGCTACGTTTAGTATTTTCTGGTAATATGAATATTGGTTGTACGTCTTGCGTCATTTTTATCATTAGCCTCATATATATATATTCTAGAATTGAATCAAAAAATGACGAGAGATCTCAAAAATCTTTGATTTTTGATATCATTAGCCATAATTAATCAATCCGCTTAATCAGGAAAGTAAAATTATAGACTTAATAAAAAGGTTTTGTATTGAGATATTTTTATAATTAAATTCTAGATTCTTTCACCAATGCAAGGAGTTAAGATTACAAATGCTGGGTTTATTAGCACAGATCCTAGAATTCTGGAAATATCTACAACCATTAATGAAATACTATCTGGAAAACATAAACCGATGGTAGTAGGTCAGGAAAAAAAAGTTTTCCATATTGATGACAATTTTGTATTAGCAAGAATTCATAAGTTTCACATTTTCATGAATATATACCTGCTGATTTTGTTGCACAACGATTAGCAAATAGATTATATCCAGCTAATTTTCCATATCCATTTCAAGCTCAATTTGGTGAACAAACATATTTTGTTTTAGAGAGAGTACCCATTTCTGAAGGGCATATTTCAACGTTAAGGTATAGATATAGTTTGATGCCACATACAAGTGTTTCACCATTACTTAAACCTGAAATAATAGGAGATTTTGAAGAATTTGGGCAGATGGTTAGTTGGGGTAGATTATTAGCTGAGATTATTGGTAGTACTGGTATTACAATTGATGTTGGGGATGTTAATATAAGCTATAGAAATAAAGATCCAATTTTTTTAGAAGTAGTCAAAAATACTCTTATAAATTATCAGTTATTAGGTTCATACATTAGGGAAAAAAAGGATCAGAGTCTTACTGATTTGTTTGAAACACTATTTGAATTTAGACAATAATAAATTCTAAATGCATTTATATATAGAATATTACTAACAAAAAAATGACTCATCCGACACCACCAAAAGATACTATAATTACTGATGCAGGATATTTGAGTGTAAATCCAATTGTCACTAGTCAAAGAGATAATATTCTAAGAATAGTTTCAGGTATAAAGGAACCTGATATTGTTGGTGAAGAAAAGAAAGTATATCTACTTGAGGATATTGTTGTTTTAGTTCCTTTTAAGTCAAATCCTCAAAATACAAATTATTCTGTAGATAATTTTCTCTCTCAAAGAATTGCTCATCATTTATATCCTGATAACATTCCATATATTTATGAATCTCAAACCTTTGGAGATGAAGTCTATTTTGTAGTAGAAAGAAAACCTATAGTTGCAAGTCATTTAAAGAAAATGCGAAGTCAATATACACCAGAAAAGTTTCAGCAAACTCGTAGTTGGAACAGGCAATGGTATGTAAGTCCAACTGTTGTTTGTGACGCAGGTACAGATCACTATGCACAAGACCATTACAATTTAGTTTATAAAATTTTTAGAGAAATAAAAATTAATTCTGGGCTTTATGTAAATAATTTTCCCATAAACATAACGTTTGAAGATGATAATCCAATTTTTTTGGAACTAATTGAAGCAGATGAAGTAAGAAATGATTTTGAAAAATTAAAAATGTTTGTAGATAATCCTGGACGATTATCAAAAGATAAAAATCCTGGAGAATTATTGTGGTATGTTAATCAACTTACTTCACAGCAACCTTAACATATGTCTCAATTATAATAAACAAGACATACAAGAACAATAAAGACACTCCTTCTGCCCAACTAATTTTATTATCTGACTCTGCAAAAGTAAAGAAAATAAATGCACTAAATAACATGAACATTGTGCTAGTAATATAAATCACTGAATTAACATGAATTGGTGTGATTATTGCTGCTACACCTAATACTAATGAAGAGTTTGTAATAACACTTCCAACTAAATCTCCAATTGCCATACTTTGATGACCACTTAATGCAGCTTTTGTTTCAAACATTAATTCAGGAAGACTAGTTCCAAATGATATTAAAAAAATACCCATCATTAAAGGTGACATGTTTAAATCAAGAGATAAAGATTCACCAAATTTAACAACGTAATGAGCACTAACTAATAATAATACTAAACTTGCCAAAAATAAAATCATGTATTTCATTGCTTCTTTTTTTGGAGTATGTTCTACTTTTTTTGTAAATTTTGATCCTTGTTTTAGTAGTATGTACATATAGTATACAAATGCACTAACCAAAATCATCCCATCAAATCTTGATAATCCTTGTACCATATTTGAAAATAATCCAAATTTATGCCACAAATGATGATCCATAATAAGAAGTACTGGTAAGAGTGTAATTAACATCATGTAAATCATATCTTTTTTTATTATTTTACTTTCAATATGAATTGTTTTAGCTAATAATACAGTAATTCCAATAACAAATGTTAAATCTATAATATTAGATCCAATAACGTTTCCAATTGCAAACTCTGGTGTACCATTAATCGCAGACATGACTCCAACAAATAATTCTGGGAGGGATGTTGCAAGACTAACTAAAACAAAACCAATTGTGAACTCGCTTAGATTAAGAAAGTATGAAATTTTTGATAAAGATTTAACTAACATATTGTTACTTTGTACTAATATTAAACAAGCTAGTATAAACAGTCCAATGTTAATCATTAACATGTTGTGAATATCAGTGTTGTGGTTTAAATAATTTTCCTTTAAATGTGACTTAAAAACCTAATGAGACTAATCTTAATTGTTCACCAATGGAATCAATTTTGTTAATATCATTTATGTCAATTTCAAAATCAAATATGTTAAAATTTTCCTCTAAGTGATTTAATGAACTAGCTTTTGGTATCACTATAATTTTCTTTTGAATTAACCATCTTAGACTTATTTGAATTGGTGTTTTATTATATTTAACTGATAAATCAACCAATATATTATTATCATTTACTTTGCCTCTAGCAATAGGACAATAAGCAGTGATAAATATATTATTTTGAATGCAATATTCAAGCAATTTTTTTTGATAAAGTAATGCATGAAATTCTATTTGATTGGTTACAATTGGTAACTTACTAGCTTTAATTGCTTCGGTAACTAGCTTAGTTGTAAAATTACTTATTCCAATTGACTTTACCATGCCTATATTGACAAGATATTCAAACGCTTTGAAAGTCTCAGTTAAAGGAATTTGAAAATTAGGCCAATGTATTAAATACAAATCAAGATATTTTGTTTCAAGTTTATTTAAAGATTTTTTACATGCATTTATTACATCATCATATTTTAGATTCGAAGGCTTGACCTTTGATGTTAGAAACAATTTTGATCTATTAATACTCTTAATTGCTACACCAATTTCAGTTTCATTTTCATAATATTCAGCAGTGTCAATGTGTGTGTATCCTATTTTTAATGCAGATTTTATTGCATCAATACATTTTAACCCTGTTAGTTTATAGGTACCAAGTCCAAGAATTGGAATTTCTTTGTTTGATGCAAGTTCAATTTTAGGAATCATTATGAATCAATGTATTTGATTTGTTGTAATGTGTTTTCAACATCATTTGCTGATACATTAATTGAATGCATTTCCTTAAAATTAGTGTGGATTTGGTCAACTGATAAGTCTTTATTTTCAGCTAACATCTTTTTTGTAAGATTTACTAAGTCTTCTTGATAATTCCAAGGAAAAATAATCCATGCCCATTCTCTTTGAATTCCAAAATAATCAGGTGTATATTTTGAATTACTTAAATGGATCAATGTTGCAGTTTTAAGAGACATTGGATCAAGGTTCTCTATATGAGTTTTTGCTAGTTCTAAAGATTCTCCTGTGTCAGTTATGTCGTCAACAATTAATACATTTTTACCAGATAAATCCATGTCTAATCCATGATTAATTCTTGCTTTACCGTCTTTAGTTGCAGTTAGTCCCCAGTGATCAATTTTTATACTGTAGCAATTTTTGATATGTAAAAAGTCACAAAAAATTCTAGCAGGAACTAATCCACCTCTAGATAATGCAATAATAATGTCAGGTTTAAATCCACTTTTTTTAATTAAACTTGTTGTCTGTCTAGAATATTCTACCATTTCAATCCAAGATGGTGTTACACATGTAATATTTTCCATAAATATAGTCACCCCAGTTAATTCAAATAAATGTTAAAGGTTAAAAATGTTTTTGTTAAAATCAAATGAAATTTTGTACAATATTTGTCTTAAGTTAGGTGTAACACAATGTATTTTAATAATTACTAATTATAAAATATTTATGGTGGTAGATTAATGTTTGATAATATTCTTCAAAAAGCACTTAAAGAAATGTGGGTTGTTGATTATGATAGTAGAAGGAAACCTCAAACAGTAAATTTGGCGGCTCAAAATCCTATATCAATTTTTCCAAATTGGTTTATAGATCAATCATTTTTACCAATTCCAGATACATGGGTGCCTGGTGAATTAAAATACGCTTTACCAAATTATGATTTTTTAGAAACTTATCCAAATATGCACTTTGTGTCTCATTCCGGTCTGGAAGGCATGGTCGTACGAGAAGGAACAAACGGTGATTATACAGGACTTTTACCTTGGGGGAACATTGGAACCTTTAATGAAGATTTACCTGTTGCATTTGCTTCATACACTCAATTATTAAGAGATAGAACAGTTAGAGAAAGATATGCTTTTGATAAAGATATTTATCCAAATTTGGATGAAGTACATCACCATAGAAGACTTATTTCTAATATCAATATGTTACATTATCCAACTGTTCTTTTAGATAAGATGAACAAACAAAATGTAACAATACCTAGTGATATGGAAATTAATGTTGTTTTTACTCATCCAGATGGAGATTCATTTGTAGTACCTTATGAACAAGTTTGGTCAAATGAAGGTTGGGATCATTGGAGTTTTGAAATTGAAGAAAGTTATGTTCAGACGTTAAGTGGATCTATGTCTTACTCACATGTTCTTAAGAATTTACATGAATATGATGTTGATATAACAGTTGAAAATGCTCCAACTAATTGGGCAGATATTGCATATGTTGCAGCTCACAGAGGTGGGATTCAAACAACTCTAGAATCTGCAATGTTAGCACAAAAATTTGGTGCAAACACACAAATTTTGGGAGTGAGTGCTTCAAGAACTCATCAAGGAAGTGTTGACACAAATCCAGTAAATGGTGTTAGTTTAGCAAAACCAAAAGGATTTGACGATTTAGGAAGGTATTCTAATCAATATGGTGAATATTTAGTTGGTCCAAATACAGATTTCATTAATCCGTTTTTATCCGTTTATAACCCAAGAGAATTTGATTTAGCTGATGCTGATTTTGTTGATATAGTTGACCCAATGTTTGCAACAGGTGTAAGTACTGCAAAAATAGCTCAAGAATTACACAGTTTTGGAGTTGATTATGACAGAATTTCAAGTGTCCATCAATTTGCAGGTGGCTATGAATCAGTGGAACTTCTTAATGAAATTTCTGGAAATCAAATGAGTGTATATACAGTTGCATGGGACAATTCTTGGTTATCTGATAACGATTATATTTTACCTGGATTTGGTGATGCAGGGGACGACCAGTTTGGAAATCATTCTTTTGATACTCCTCAGGATACACGTGAAGCATTTTCTGAGTTAATGTGGTTGTATGAACTTAGAACTGATTCAGAACCATTGATGAGAGATATATTAAATTCTTATTCCTTACAAATAACTGGTGAAGAACTTATTAGATTTTAAATTAAGTTAGAAACTATTTATTTATTCGTGTGGGATATGATCTCGCTGATCATAATTATGAGGTCCACCAACTGGACCATCTTTAGTTAAAATTGATTCATCTTTGGTATAATCTAAATATTTTTTAATGTTTTCATTACCTGTGTCTAAGGGGTCCTTAAAAATTATTTTTCCAGTTTCTATACCTTCAATTAATTGTAATTTTTTTAAATACATTTTTTTAAAGGATTCTGTACGGGGGTCTTTTTTAGCCTCTTCGGTCTCGTATACTTTTAGCATTTGAGTTGGATGCACCTTTAACTTTTCTAAATTATCCATTAACCAGTGCTTTGCAAGAGGAAACTCTGTGCAGCAAAGACCAATTATAAACGGAGCTTCGTTTAATCTAACATATCTATTTTCAGGTATATTAATATAGTTAAGTAAATCCAAAAAATTAACTGCAATTTCTAGTTTAAACTTATCTGACAATTCAGGTGCTGTTTGAATTCTATTTGTAATTTCATTAGTTAATCGTTCATAGAATGTATTATCACTAATTTTTTCTAGACCATTAAAGAATTCACAATTTGATTCATATACCCAAAGAAATCCTTTTGAATGCAATTGGTAAGTTTTAAGGCCATATAGTTGCACTGTACTTAGAAATATTACACCAAAATTGGAAGTTGATTTAAGTTCCTCGACAAAACCCATTGGAAGATCATAAATAAATGAATGAGTTAAGTGAGATAATCTTTCTAATTCTTTTGGTGCTGATGCAGTGTTACAAATAATATAAACAAGACTGGCATTATGTTGAGTAATTAAATTTTTTAAAAAATATACATAATCAAATTTCCCATAATGTAACTTTCTTTCAAATAATTGAAATAAATCAAAGTATCTTCTACGTGGAGGAATTTTACTTTCATCATTTGTAAATACAACTTGAAATGTTTTTCCATGTATTTGTAAACTAAATTCTGCGAATACAATCTGATCTGATTCTTTATTTTTAACTGTATGCTCAGAAGATTCAATTTTTTGAAAAATTTCAGTATCACTTAAACCATCTTGCCATGCATTTGGAATTGCTGTTAAGAATCGTTGTAATGCTTGTCTACCTGCAAAACTTCCAAGTCCTCCAACTATATGTAAAATGTAACGTCTATCACTAAATTTGTCAGGATAGCTATGTAAATGGTGAATTTTTAATCCATGTTCTAAATTTTTTAATTTTCTAATCTTCATCCATAAATTCTTAGTTGCATGACTAAAAGCTACAGCGGGGAGTACAATTACATCGTCATTTATATCTTGTAAACTATTTGATTCTTGCAGTCTACGTTTAATATTATTAGGGAATAAATAATATTTTAATTTCATTTGATCAATACTTACATCTTTTTTTTTAAGCATATTTATTACATTTTCAAGCATTTTTACAAATATATGCCTAGTGTAATTAAATTCTGAGAATAAGGGCTCTAATTTTATATCTTTAAATATTTCAAAAAACGAGAATAGATTTGATACCTTAATTCCTAATTTTTTTTGAATTTTATTTTCCATTTCAGTTTTTGAAACTGTTTCAATTAGTTGATGATAAAGATTGTTAAGCTGTTGAAGTGTTTGACTAAATTTTAACATGGTTTGGATAAGCAGTTTAAGTCTATTTTCTAGTAGGTCATGAAGTGACAAAAATTCTTGCAAATTTCTAAATTTTTTATGTGTTATGAAAACATTAAGATATTTTTCAATAGACCTTAGTTCCAAATATAATGCTTTTAGATAATCATCTATATTTTCTACTAAATGTTTAAATCCATCAATATTTTTGGATTCTTTAAAAAACATTAGAAAATCAGCAGCTGGATCAGTTTTAGTTTTTGAAGAATGAACCATAATATTCTATAAAACTTGTGAATAATTTAAACTTATTTATTTGTCCAAACTATTTTCGAGTTTTTGTCACAATCTTTTTAAACCATAAAAATTTAGATTTTTCTTAAGGTGATACATTAATGTTAGATTCTTTAAAAAAATTAGATCCAAAAATTTATGATTCCATTGTTAAGGAAACAAATAGACAACGAACTGGTGTTGAAATGATTGCATCAGAAAACTTTGTAAGTCAAGCTGTTCTTGAATCTATGGGTACAACTCTTACAAATAAATATTCAGAAGGATATGCAGGAAAGAGATATTATGGTGGAAATGAATTTATTGACATATCAGAGAACTTAGCTATTGAACGAGCTAAAAAATTGTTTAAAGCTGAACATGTTAATGTACAACCTCATGCAGGTTCACAAGCTAATGCTGAAGCATATTTTGCAATTTTAAAATTAAAAGATAAAGTTTTGGGAATGGATTTAGCGTCTGGAGGTCACTTGACTCATGGAAGTCATGTTAATTTTTCTGGTAAACATTACACCATGTTTCATTATAGTGTAGATGAAAAGACTGGTAGAATTGATATGAATGAAGTGCATAAAGCTGCTAGATTAATTAAGCCTAAATTATTGCTTTCAGGGTTTTCAGCATATCCAAGAGAACTAGATTTTAAATGGTTCCAGGAAATTGCTGAAGAAGTTGGTGCATATCACATGAGTGATATTGCTCACATTGCTGGTCTATGTGCCACAGGTGTTCATCAAAATCCAGTTCCAATTTGTGATATTGTAACAACTACAACTCATAAAACTCTTAGAGGTCCACGTGGTGCTATGATCATGTCAAAGATTGATGACCGAATCAAATCAAAGACTAAAAAGAATTTGGCTCAAAAGATTGATTCAGCTGTTTTTCCAGGTATGCAAGGCGGTCCATTGGATCATGTTATTGCAGCAAAAGCAGTAGCATTCAAAGAAGCTTTACAACCAGATTTTGTTGAATATTCAAAGCAAATTGTAAAAAATGCAAAAGCATTGGCACAATCTCTAAATGATCATAAAGTTGAAATGGTAAGTGGTGGAACTGATAATCACTTAATTTTGATTGATGTTGATAAATCATTTGGAATTCGAGGAAAACAAGCAGAAACTGCATTGGATGAAGTTAATATATTTACAAACAAAAACATGATACCAAATGACAGAGGGACTGCTTTTAATCCATGTGGGATAAGGATTGGAACTCCAGCGCTAACTACTAGAGGTCTAAAAGAAAATGAAATGCAACAGATTGGTGAATGGTATGTTCGAGTATTAAAGGATCCTGATAATCCAACAGTAAAACAACAAGTTAAACAAGAAGTTCTTGATATGATTAAGGATTTTCCATTGTATCCTGATTTGGGGTACTAAGAAAAACAAGAAAAAAATTAATTTTTATTTATTTTATTAACAACATCCACAGCTATCTCCATCATTCATTTGAACTCTACCTCCATTAATTTATAACTATATAGAGTAGTTTTCTTTTTTTAAATAAAATCTTTAATACTAAGGAATTTGGATATGAGTGAAATAAAGCCCATTCATTGGGTTTTGAGAACTTAAATCTGTGTAACTGGCACTCATTGCTAAGCTTGTGTAAGCAGCACCACATCCATATCCACACGAAGAGTTATACATTTTACAAATAGTTAAGTATGGTTAATATTTAAAGATGGTGTGACAATTATGTCAATATAAATTATTTATTTTCAGATTTTTTAATATTATATTTAATATGTTGGATACAATTTTCTTTTGCATTTTCTTCAAAAAAATCACAATCATCCACATTTAAAGAATCTGAAATGTCTTTTGATACACATGTGTTTGTTACACAAGAACATACATAGGTGGGAACCTTACAAGATAATCCAAACACATTATTGACAATGGAGTCATAGTATTCCCATTCTGAATTAACACAATGATAATCTGGACATCCTCCTTTAGATATTGATTTTACAGAACAATCAGAATCTATAGAACAGGAATCATCAGGTTGATTAATAGTATAATTAACAATTGGTTCATCAATACCTGACAGAATCATAAAGAAAACAACCAGTATTATTAATAAAAGTTTTTTAGTTTTTATTTTTTTATACAATAATACAATTAGACAACTTAGTAAATATGAATAAGGAATTAATAGGATAAGAGGAGCTAGATAAGAAACTGTCATTGAAAATAATAAAGGAAAAAACAAAAATGCAGGGAAAAATGAGGTACTAGATCCCAAAATAGAACCTATATAAGTTGCATAAATACCATATATTAATACAAACACAAAAATTACAATCTTTGTAATATTAGGTGTAAATACTGTTTTTAACTTTTCTTTAATTTCGATATAAAATATAATTTAGAATTAAGTTAATAAATATTTCTAATAAAAAAAATTGAGAAAATAATTAAATAAAAAAAAATTACTCGGGAAGTTTTAATTCCCTGTAAATTACTCTTTTGTATTCGTCGTTACTTACAGATATTCTTAAGTATTCAAAACCTGATAATTCACTTGGCATTTCTATTTTGAACACTTTTGTCTCTGTATCTCCTGAGTCAAACTTTTGAACCAGTTTAGATTGTTTTCTAGTGTAACCTGGAATACTTACTGTATACTTGACGTTCTTAAGAGTTTTGATATGATTATTTTGTGATTTAACAACAACTGTTAAATCTTCACCAGCCTCAATCAAATGTTCGTCATAGGTTACATCAACCCATAATGCTTGTCTTGGTGCATAAGTTCCTTTATCAAGTGTTTCTGCGCTACAGTCATCATCTCTACCATTGTTTTTAATTTCTTTTGCACCTGGGTTTACTTCTGGATCCCAATCATCACAGTCAACGTCTGAATTGTATCCATCGTCATCTTTGTCATCGTCACATGCATTACCTTGACCATCGTTATCAGTATCTACATTTGTAGGGTTATATACTCCAACACATGTATCTACGTCATCACATACACCATCACGGTCTACATCAATACAGTCATCACATCTATCATCAATCATATCTTTATCAGTATCGACCATACTCATTTCTTCAGACTGGCAAGCACCGTCACCACATGAATTTTCAACATAGTTAAATCCTGTTTTATTGCAGTATTCACCTTTACAGTTTGAATAATCATATGGATCCCAACATGTTTCACAAGTTTCATAGGTAAATTCTACACAACTTGGTAGACTGGAACAGTCAAACTCCAAATAT
>Ga0233437_1003149_pt1 | contig 22491 bp, 14 predicted proteins | sample SI_122_August201_FD_182714 | JGI IMG/M metagenome (GOLD analysis project Ga0233437, IMG submission 182714) | Seawater microbial communities from Saanich Inlet, British Columbia, Canada - SI_122_August2016_200_MG | ecosystem: Environmental > Aquatic > Marine > Inlet | place: Canada: British...
TTTTGGTACATTTTTATGAATCCAGGCTACATTTTCATCAACACCGGATTCGTATGCTTCAATGGATTTTTGTTTCCACAGCTCTTGTCTTTCCATCCTTATATCAGCATTCTTCATCCCAAGGCTCTGGGTATACTGGGTCAATATGCTTATTTTATCTTCTTTTAAAAATTTAAAGGGTGGCATAATGGAAAGCGGCCGGGTAAATCTCGGGTTGGTAAAGTGAGCCAGGTGCCAGTCATCGGGATGTTCTCCGCCCTCCTGTGAAAGATCCGGGCCTGTTCTCTGGGAGCCCAGGAGTATAGGGTGATCCTTTAAATAATCCCCGGCCTGGGCTATTCTTTCTGCACCCAAGCCCCAGTCCACAGCTCGTATGGACTGTGTATGGCAATAAACGCATCCATTGCTGATGTAAAGGTTACGGCCTTCTTCTTCCATACTTGTTCTTAGCCTGAACAGATCAGAAGGTATGGTTTTGCTCGTGTTGGCATAGGGAAGAATCACAACAACCATTACAACTGCAATAAGGATGAGAAGGCTGCCTCCGACAATGGCCACGGGTGTCATTTTCATGGGTTCTCTCCCCGATTTAAAAACAGGGATCGTACAATATTATAAAACCCTGCAACGGCGGCTAAAAAAATTAACAGGCCTAAAGAAGCCCTGACAATATTGTAAATGTGAATCTGGGGGAGCACCCGGTAAATGGTTTCTCCATTCAGCCAGGCATTGCCCTGAATGAGTCCTGAAATAGTTAATACAATCGTAAACCCGGCAAGTCCGATCAATATCATCCAAAATTGGAAATCGGCCAGAAATCGGCTGAAAAGAGGTTTGCCTGTTATTCTCGGGATAGTGAAATAAAGGCCTCCCAGAGCAATCATTCCTGCAAACCCCAAAACACCAACATGGGCATGGCCAACAACCCAGTGGCTAAAGTGGGTCACCCGCTGAACATCGGGCAAAGACATCATGGAACCCCGGATACTGACGATAAAATACATGATGGTCCCGGTAAAAACAAATTTTCCTCCAATATCCTCATGGATTAACCCAAGTTTTCCTCTTGCCGTGTACCAGATATTGATGAGGAACGCCATAACCGGAATGACCATGGCAATGCTGTCAACAATGGCAACTACTTTGAGCCAGGTGGGAACGGGCACCTGCAAAAGATGATGGGTTCCAATATGGGTATATATGACAATTAAAGCCCAGAATCCTAATATGGAAAGGGTGTGGCTGTATAGAGGGGTTCTACATACCTGGGGGATGATGTAATAAGCTGTTGCCGCAGAAAGCGGGGTCAACAAAAGTCCGAACACATTATGACCGTAAAACCAAAGCAGAATCGCATCGGGGATACCGCTTAAAGCACCGGAATCAGGTTGCCAGACAACATTTCCCATACTATAGGTGCATGCAGTGAGAATAATAGCAGCAAGCACATACCATACGGACACATAAAGAATCTTTTCTTTTCTGTGTTTTACCGTCATGGCAAAATTGAAAAAAACCAGGCCAAAAACAAAAACAATAGCAACATCAATTGGCCATATCATCTCTGCGTATTCTCTTCCCTGTGTAAAGCCTGCGGCAAGGGAGATCATAAGAGCCACAAGGGCAATATTCCACAATACAACCGTCAGTATGCCCAGTTTCTCACTGTAAAGCCCGGTTCTCAACAACCTTGGGACAAAATAAAATGCACTGGCAAGAAGGCCCGGGGTAACAAATCCGAAAAGTACGAGGTTTACATGGATGGGGCGAAGTCTTGAAAATAAAAGCCAGGCAATGTTAGCGGTTAAATCAGGGGCTACAAGTTCAATGGCTGCCACAAGCCCGATAAGGGTTGCAACCATCATCCAGACGGCACTGGTCAGACAAAATCCCTTTGCTGTCAAGTAAGAGGCGTTATCGGGTGGGGTCAAATTCTCGGGCAAAACAAATACTCCTTTATTAGTTGTGACAGGAAAGCCAGCAGTCCAGGTTGGCTTTTTCTTTTTTGTGACATTGAATACAAAACCCCATTTTAAATTCATGGCGTTTTAGCCGGTCTGTCCCTTTTACATCACCATGGCAGGTTTCACATTGGACCTCTTTTTTTATGTGGCGTTCATGGTTGAACATGACATGTTCCGGCACATAAAAAACTTTTTTCCAAGGCGTGGGAGTCTTGGTATTAAAGTAATGATGCTCTTTTCTTATTTCCGGATGGTTTGGAATAATAGAATTATGACAAAAGAGACATTTTTCAACGGGGGGGATCCCCGGATGGACAGACCTGTCTACATATGAATGGCAGAACCTGCAGTCGATCTTTTTATCGCCTGCATGCAGCCTGTGGCTGAAAGCGATGGGTTGAATGGGACCTGCATCTACATTGGGCATGATATAATAAAAATAAACAAACAGGGATATTAAAATGATCAAAAAGCTTAAAATGAGCAATTGGATTTTATTTTCAACAATCTGAGCTGTAAACGACTGAAACTGATAAATAAGGACTAAGGGGTTACCTTTTGTCCCCACCAAAATCACCAGAAAGATAAGGGTTAAAAGCGTTAGCAAAGCCAGTATTATTTCCATTGAACCACCTCGCCTGAGCCCTTTTTCAGTAATTCGGGAAATTGTTTTAAATAAAATAAAATAGCAATAATCAAGAGGGATAAAAAGGTGAGACTAATAATAAGTTCACTTATAGAGATGGGGAAAATTCCCGTATTATGAACAAAGTATTCGTGATCCAGGTAGCTTGGACCTAAAAGAAGAAAATGTTCAATCCACAGACCCGCCAGAACAAAGGAGCTTACCACGATCATGCACCAGGGTGATTCTTTGATTTTCCTGCTTAAAAGGATAATGAACGGCATAATAAAACAAACAATAAATACGGTCCATGCCAGCCATTTCCATGGAGAGGTCATGGTTCGTTCAATGATATAGGCTGTTTCTTCCGGAATATTACCATACCATATGACCACGAACTGCGAATAGAAAAAATCTCCCCATACAATGCTGAACCCGAAAAACAGCGTGCTCATGTCGCGCAGCTGGGAAGAAGAAAGGTTAAACGAAAAATTTGGGTTTAAGTGAAGGATGGAAGCCAAAATGATAATGGCGCCAAATCCGGCGTAGATTGCTTTAATGAATGTGTAGGCACCAAATAGGGTGGAATACCAGTGCGGGTCCATGCTCATGACCAGGTCAAACCCTGTCAGGGCAAAAACCAGGGCAAAGGCAAGCATATACCAGCCTGCAAAAATCGTCATCCTGTGTTTGATTTTTTCAGGGTCATGGGGGGTTTTTTCAAAGCGTCTAAATAAAAATTGTTTCAGCCAGGTTTCTTTTCCTGCATTTTTTAATCTGAACTTGAGCGTTTGATAAAGATAAGCAAATCCAAGACAATAGAGAATTAGAAAAGCTATAAAATCCCGGAAGAATAAAAAGGGAATATTGAGCCAGATACCTTTGCCGTGCAGGTCAACTCCTATCCATGTGAACACATGGTCCTGTCCAATAAAAAGAAGAATAAAAAGAATAAAAGAAACAGGGAAAAAGGCTGCAAATGATTCTGCTATCCCGGCAAGGTTATGGCTCCATTTGGCTTTGGTAAAATGCATAAGTGTTGAAAATAGAAGCCCTCCCGCAGACAGGGCTGTAAAAAATAGAAAATTTGTCAGATAAACAAGCCATGCTTTTTCCGGATGAGCACTTGTTGCAAAAAAAATGAAAAACAAAATTCCTGCAATTGCAATGATTGGAGGGATGACCATAATACTTTTTTTAAATTTTGCCGGAGGCTCTTTAATAATAGTATCAATAGTATCAATGGTATCAATGGTATCAATGGGTGTCATTTGTTTTCCCTTTGTCCTTTTAAAGACCCTGCACGGGAAAGCAGTTCTTTAAGACTGTCAACATTTTCCTTTGTTGAAGCGACTTCAATTCCATAGAGAGTACCAGAGCATTCGGGATCATAATTTTTTTCATAATCTTTTTGGGGTAATCCCACCTGGGTCAATACCCCCAGTACATTACCTAACACAGCAAAGAGAATGGTACATTCAAAGGCGATAACAAAAAACGGTATCCAGGAAACAATGGGCTTCCCGCTGACAATAAGATTCCATCGGGTGGCAGTGAACACTGCAAGTGAAAATCCGGAAAAAAATCCAATGATTCCGCCAACCAAAGTAAACCATCCGATTTTGCTTTTTTTTCTGCCCAAAGCCTTTGCAAGTGATTTGCTTGGAATGGGACTGTGAACTTCCGTCACGACCCAGCCTTGTTTTTGTATCTTCTCAACAGCAGCCAGGGTTTCTTTCTGGTTTTTAAAAAGACCTGTGACAATTATGGCATCCGTGGTCATGAATTACTCCGTTTTATGGTTCAGTTCTTTCATTTCAGTCATGGAAACCGATGGCAAATGCTTGACAAAAAGCAGAAACAGAAAAAAGAAAAGACAAAAAGCACCCAGCATTATACCTCCCTCGACCCATGTGGGCCTGTAATGGCCCCAGGCATTGGGAAGGAAATCATGGGCAACGCTGCCCGCAATGATGACAAATCGTTCAAACCACATGCCGATATTAACGAAAATAGATATGATAAACAGCCAGATCACATTTGTCCTGCACTTTTTCAATAAAAAGAAAAGAGGGATGATTGTGTTGCATATAATCATGATCCAGTATTCTGGTGCGTAATGACCAAAGGCCCTCCACCTGAATGTTTCCATTTCAATAATATTCTGGCTGTACCAGCTTATAAAGACTTCTGTACCATAGGAAAATCCCACAATGATCCCAGTAAAAACAATTGTTTTTGCAATGTTTTCAAGCACATTTATGGTGATGAGGGATTCATACTTGAATATTTTTCTTAAGGGAATGCTTAAGGTCAAGACCATGGCAAGACCTGAATGAATGGCACCGGCAACAAAGTAAGGCGCAAAAATAGTGGTGTGCCATCCCGGCGTAACGCTCAGGGCAAAATCCCATGAAACAACGCTGTGGACGGATATGACAAGTGGGGTGGCAAGCCCTGCAAACAGCATATAGGCCCTTGTATAGTTCAGCCATTGACCCGTTGTACCGGACCAGCCAAGGGATAGTATCTTAAAGATTTTTTTCTTTATCCCATTTGATCGATCCCTGATAATGGCCAGATCCGGGATAAGTCCTGTATACCAGAAAAGGCTGCTCACAGTAAGATAGGTGCTGATAGCGATGACATCAAAGATCAGGGGGGATTGAAAGTTGGGCCATAATGTCCGCTGGTTGGGAATGGGCAGCATATAGAACACCAGCCAGACCCGGCCCAGATGGATGAAAGGAAACAGCCCTGCAATGCACACGGCAAATACGGTCATGGTCTCAGCAGCTCTGGCAATGGGGTTTCTCCATCCTGCGCGGAAAAGGAACAATATAGCGGAAATCAGGGTGCCGGAATGGGCAATCCCCACCCAGAAGACAAAGTTGATCAAATATGTGCCCCAGTGGACCGGTGTATTCATACCGGCAACCCCCACGCCCACAAATATCTGGTATGCCCAGCAGGACGCTCCAAGGACCACTCCTGCAAACAAAAGCGCGATGATGCACCAGTAAATCTTGCCTGGACGGGCCAGGGTATTTAAGACCGTTGTATTGATTGTTTCAAAAGTCAATTGAGACATATTTTTAAAACCCTGCATAAATATTCATAACTTTTGCACCATTTTTTTAAGATAAATAACGGCAGGTTTGGTATTTAGATAGCCTAAAACCTGGTAGGCCCTGGAATCACGGGCAAGGGTGCTTATGGCGCTGTTTTTGTCCAGAAAATTTCCAAACACAAGTGCATTGGAAGGACAAGTCTGTACACAGGCCGGCATAACTTCTTTGTCTATAATTTTCCGGTTTTCATTTTTTGCCTGATTATGGGCCTTTTTTATTCTCTGTACACAAAAAGAGCATTTTTCCATCACACCTTTGCTTCTGGCCGTTACATCCGGGTTGAGTTGCAGGTTAAGGGGTTTTGGCCTTTCCCAGTCAAACCAGTTAAACTTTCTGACTTTGTACGGGCAATTCTGGGCACAGAACCTCGTGCCGATACAGCGGTTGTAAACCTGGTTGTTAAGCCCTTCTTTAGAATGGTGGGGAGCATAAACAGGACACACTGATTCGCAAGGTGCTGCATCGCAATGCTGGCACATCATGGGAAGAAAGATCAGTTTTTCCTCGATGGTTTGATCCTGGTAACGTTCAATTCTCAACCAGGCCATCTCCCGGCCTTTTGTGATTTGAGTTTTTCCCACTACACCGATATTGTTTTCAGCATAACAGGCGGCCACACATGCGCTGCAACCCACGCATTTGTCCAGGTCCACTATCATTCCCCACCGGTATTCATCATGTTCATGGGGCGGATAAACATCGCGTTTTTTATCATATCCTTCTTTTGTGGGCAGGGTTAAAGGAAAGTTGTTCATATCAAGACCCTGACTTCCTTTTTCATCGTGTTCATTGTCTGGGTGACCCTGGGTAATTGACAGGGCTATTTTCCTTTGATGCTGCGACCGGCTGCCATCTGTCTGGGGAAGTGCTTTAATTGTGCCTGTTTTTTTAACCAAAGCGGGTGTGATCAAATAAGACAGGAAATCCGAAGTCTTAAGATCACTATCCAGATTACGTATAGGATTACTTACAGGCTTACTTATATGGTTACTCGACAAAAGATGAATTGGATTGCTTCCAAATCCTTTTGCATACCTGCCATAAGCTTTGTGACCCTGGCCTATCTGCATGACAATCAGTTCAGGGGCTACGCCCTTGTAGGAATAGACGGGTGCGGCAATTGTATGGTTTTGTGCTTCAATACTAAGGATGTCTCCATGCTCGAACCCGTATTTTTCAAGGGTTGAAGGATGGATCATGAGCATGGTTTCCCAGGCAATATTAGTTATTGGATCGGGTATTTCATTGAGCCAGGACTTGTTTGCACCCCTCCCATCATACAGACGGATAGATGGGACAGCCAGAAATTTTAATCCTTTTTTTTCAAACCCTTTAATTGCGCCAAGTGTCTGTTTGAGCAAACTGAGCGAGTTTTTATCAATAGATTCTTTAACAATGGATTCCTTACCAGGGGAGAGCTTTTGGATTTGAGATCTTTTGCCCGGGGGAAATATCCCGCCATTTTGGATGGCTTGAATAAAATGCAGTTTGCTTTTTTCTTTTAAATTCGCATAAAGATAATCTGCAAGATATTGATAATAATCATCAAACTGCTGTTGCGGGTCTGATAGTTTGAGGAATACATCTCCTATGCAGGGCGCCTGGGTTAATTTTCCCATTGCAGGCTGGAGAGTTGAAATACAAGTAGTGCAGCTCTCATAACTATCCCAGGTCTCCAAAGGCAGCTGAACGGGAAAGACAAGATCTGCGCTTTTAGAAGTCTCATCCATAAAATTTGAGAAACTGACCTTGAATATATCACCACGATCAAAAATTTTGGTCAAATAATTATTGGAAGGAAAGGTAAACAGCGGATTGGTATTATAAAATAAAAAAAGATTAGTTCCGTCACTGGCTGCTGTTTTAAAAAATTCGGCAGTTTCTTTTGCAGTCATGACATTTTCCACATTATGTCTTTTCTCAAAATCATACAAAGAAAGATCTTTGTCCAGCATCAGATTTATAATGGTCACTGCCATATCAAGGGCAAAGGAAGTCTCTTGATTTGTGGTACCTGCTGATCCGAGAATCAGTGGGCGGTCTGATGCGAGCAGAGTTTGGGCCAAAAGTTTTTGGTCCTTTTCGGCAAGTCCGGTATTTTTTTCAATCGTTATAGTATCATATTCTGAGGTAATTGCTTTGAGTTCTTTTAAAAGCTCTTCAGGCAGATGATCACTTGTTTTAGTTTCCAATATCCAACGGATAATACCCAGGGCCACCATATATTCTTGTCCTGCCGTGACAGGGAGGAACTTGTCTGCATTGGCGGCTGTCAGAGACATGTAGGGTCCTGCATGGATGAATATTCCCTTTTTACTTTTGCCTTTTTTTACAGCATGCATGGCTTTAAATTTACGTATGTACTCAACAGGCGAAAGCCAGGTCTCAATAAAATCCGCTCCAAAACTTAATATAAAATCTGCTTTTTCCATATGAAAAGAGGGGAGTATACTCTTTGAGAACAATGCCTTATGGGTTGCTTTTAATGAGTCGTGGGAGTATGGCTCATACATGGCGGCAGGACGGCAATTCAGGGTTTTTAGAACTTTTGAAAAAAGTGTGGAAAGGGGAGTCGACGTTATACCAGTCAGCATTTTAATGCTGTTGCTTTCTTTTTTTAATGACGCCTGCATTTTTTCTTTGAGAATATCAAAGGCTTGATTAAAAGAAATGGATTTAAATGTCTGGTTGGTTTTGAGTTGCGGCATCATAAGCCTGTCCGGATCATAAACAGATTGCAAACCAGCCTGTCCACGAATGCACAGTTTTCCCTGGTTAACGGGATGAGATGGATTTCCTTCCAGCTTGATGATTCGGCCTTCACGGTTTTTTGCAAGAACACCGCATCCAGCCGGACATTCCATGCAGGTTGATGCATACCATTTAGCCTGGCCCGTGACAAAATCTTCAGGTGCAGTCACCAGAGAAAAAATGTCTTTATCATAGTCTGACTTGCAACCATAGGCAACAGAAATGCCTCCAAGTCCGGCGGTTTTGAGAAATGTTCGCCTATCCATTATGCATCCTTTTATCATCCGTCCTTTTATCACTTTTGTGCTGATAAATTGTAAGCATTTTCCTTATGTCTTGCATATTGTGTAAATAAACCCCAGGTTTGTTTTAAAGGGCCGGTCTGCATTAAATTGTTCTTTCCTATTTCCTTGCTGAATGAATCACAGCGATTCCATTTGTTAATTTTTTGATTTTGATATCCTTAAAACCGATCTTTTGTAAAATCAGGCTTAATTCCCCGGGCAGGGGAAACGCTCTTATTGATTCGGGAAATGCAGTGTATGCTTCTTTTGAACCAGTGATGAGCCCGCCGATTAACGGCATTAGCCTGAATGAGTAAAAATCGTAAAGAAATCTGAAAAAATAGTTATCAGGTTTTGAGAACTCCAGACAACACATGCTGCCTTCTTTTTTTAAAACACGAAATATCTCTTTAAAACCCGTTTCAAGATGGGTAAGGTTTCTAATTCCAAATCCAATGGAAATAGCGTCGAATGATTCATCCGGAAAAGATATGCATTCAGCATCACCTTGAACAAAAGTTACCCCTTTCAAGGATTTTTTCTCCCCTTGCCGGATCATTTTCCGGTTAATGTCATACACGACTGATATTCCTTTTTCCCCTGTTATTGATGCGGATAAACAGGCCATATCTCCGGTTCCGCCGCATACATCAAGAACTCTGTTTTCAGGTTTGATCATAAGCGTTTTGACTGCCTTTTTTTTCCATATGTAATGGATTCCGGCACTCAGGATAGTATTCATCAAGTCGTATCGAGTCGCAATGGTATCAAAATGCCGGTTAACCCGTTTAAGTTTATCTGATTCGGCATATGGGGTAAACCCGAAATTTGCTGTACGAGTAGCAGATACATGGTTTTCAAGTTGCTCGAGTCTTTTTTTTTTATTATACCATTTGTTAATATTGAAGATCATTTTCTTGTCCGGTTTCATTTGTTAATGATGTGAAACGTGATAGTTTTATATAACACTTGCAGTGGAAAATGATAACGTTTTTTTTAAATATTTAGTTCTTTTTGTGGTAATCAGCCCAGAATTTTTAGTGACACAGGCCAAAGACTTCTTATTTTTTTTATGCTATAGCGGGGGAAATGATGCTCAATCAAATAAAACCAACAGATCTTTAAAGCCTTCTTTTACAAGGTTTTCTTTTGGAATGAACTTTAACGAAGCCGAGTTTAAGCAATATCTTAATCCATTTGGTTCAGGACCGTCATCAAACACATGACCCAGATGCGAATCTGCCTTTTTGCTTCGAACCTCAACCCTTTTCATGAACAGGCTGTTATCCTGTGTTTCCTTTAAGACGGACTTTATAAGTTGTGTCAGAATCAAATATATGTCCATTATTTTTCCATTTTTTTTCAATAAAGCTGTCCCTTCCTGAGTTTGCCCTGTAATATTTGTAGCGGAGAGGATTTTTTTTATAATAATCCTGATGATACACTTCTGCATCATAAAATTTTGTAAATTGAAGAACCTGTGTTGCAACGGGGGTATTAAAAATCTTTGAATGATTTATGGTTTCAATGGTTTTTAAGGCCTCGTTTTTCTGGGTGTCATTGCGATAGAAAATTGCAGAGCTGTACTGACTTCCTCTGTCAACAAAAGATCCTGAGGCGTCCGTGGGGTCAATCTGCTGGAAAAAAATATTGAGTAGCTCTTTATAGGTAATTATATCCGGATCAAATGTCACCTTAATCGCCTCATAATGCCCGGTTGTGCCTGATGTGACCTGGTCATAGCTGGGGTTTGCCACATGTCCACCTGTATATCCTGAAATAACATCCAAGACACCATCATGTCCTTTAAAAGCAGATTCTACACACCAGAAACAACCGCCTGCAAAGATAGCAGTTTCAAAATTTTTATTATTCATGACATCTCACCTTTTGTCTAAAGATTTTGTAACTATTCAGCTCTTATGTTTTAAACCGCCCTATCCAATGGATATTTTTGGTGGATATTTGTTTCGATGCTAAACGCTTAACCTCCTGCAAATATCCATCAGACAGGGCTTTGAGATCACGTCTTTTAACGGGCTAAACAATTACAAGGTTTTTTCAGCCTTGATAATTGCTACAAGACCGGCATGAAGATTTAGTAGGATTTCAGATTCTGAAACCCCGAATCTTTGATAGTTGCTGATATCAAATACTGCATTTTGAATCTTTGTTTTTTCCCCGCAGGTTCCTCTGATTTGAAGGTTGTAAGCTTTGATAAGTTTGAAAAGAATATCTTTATTCTTTTCAAGTTTTTCAAGTTGGATATGGACTCCGGCCCTCATGGCAGTACCAATGTTTGTGGGACAGGAAGTAAGATTTCCATATGTGCTGTCCCAGGCAAAATCAAGGCTTTGGTTTAATGCAGTAACTGTTTGGCAAAGGCGCTTGTAAACACTTGAAATGTCCGATGACTTTTCAAGACTGATGATTCTTAAATGATCTTCTTCATTTATCCACACCATCAATTGCTCATCAAAAGAAAGATATACACCCCTGTATTTGGGAAAATCAGAGTTGATTCCTGCGGCATCCTGGAACCGATCACCTTTTTGGAATCCTAAATTTTTTGTTTTAAGCGGGTTTAACTTTTCTTTATCATCAAGTTCAAGTGAATAATAACTTCCCTTAAGATTACCTGTTAAAGAGCTTAAGGTAGATAAAATTTTTTTTTCAAGTTTGCGCCGTTCAAATAATTTCATATAACAGGGGAAGCAGAACCCTTTAAGATTACGGGCAACTCTTATCCTTGTGGACTGAATATATTTATTTTCCGGATCAAGACAGGGAAGCTCAATCTCTGTGAGATCTGATTCGTGTTTCAAGGTTTCAACACCCTTATGGTATTCAGAAATAACAGGATCAAAAATTAATGAAAATGTTTTATAGGACTGGGCATCTCCTGCATAAATTCCAATGGCACTGTCCGGATTTTTCAGCCCTGAATTGATAGCCTTTGCCAGGGTAAACCCGGAATCTGTCTTCTGATGTTCAAGAACAGTGCAAATATTTTGTGATAAATATTTTTTTACAAGACTGTTGGCATGTTTTGGAAAAACAATGGGGTTCAAAAGGGGTTAACCCTCAAAGGATGAGGCCTGGGATGAAATACCCCTGGCAAGCATTGTCTGGATCTTGTCAAGGATAAGGCATTCTGTATGACAACCGGGGAGGCTGGACTTGTTCTCACAAGCCAGACAAGGGCTTTTTGTTATGTACCCGATTTCAAAATCAAACAGATCTCTGTTAACGATGGTTTCCATAGTAAAATATTTTTGCGTTATGAGTTAAAAATTATTAATATCAATTATTGTTAGATTCGTCAATATCTGTATCGGCATATCCAGTGTGATCGCAAGTAAATATAAAACTTTTTCAAATATCTAAGGCCACTGGATTTGTCTGCCCACGTGTTCAAGCTGTCCTCACAATTGTGGAGCAGGATTATCATGCCGTATCTTTGCGTAATTTGTGCAATTGAAAAATCTTGGGATAAATGTTCTATTTACAAGAAATGCCAACCCTGGCATTTTTTGTAAATGGTTTGATTTAGCAAAAATCAAATTTTAATCCATAGCCACTAATTTCCATTCAGGGTTAATATAAAAAATTGATTGACCCTGTGGGTAATCAAATTTTTTCCATCAATTTCAATATCTTGTGTAACGTCTTGATTCAGAATTCCCAAGCCTGTTATTAATAGTCCGCCCCTTTTAATCTCGTATTGAGGGAGAAGAGTCATAGACATAGTCTGCAGTATGCAGATCTTCAAGATACCGGAAGAAATCTAAACATTTTTTCATGCATAATTTTATGAAAAATCATGCAAGTTGTCATAATTTTTCCGTTAACAGAAAATGGATGTTTTTCGCTAAATGCTCTAAAAAAAAGAATTATCTAACTTACCATTTGTTCATGAGAATACTAACTTTTTCATCAGCATCCAATACAGTTGAGCAGGATTCCCAGTCTATCTCACTTATTTGATTATATCTTTCATCAAAAGGATGTTTTGGCTTCACAGAATCTATCAGTTTCTTTGCTTTTTCGATTTCACCATTGGCAACATCAATCCACACATCCTCTAAAATATCTGGAATTTGACCAAAAAGAGAAAATATATCTTCAAGCCGATCTGACAACAATTCATGAACCCGGTCTTCTACAGAACCACGATACCGCATATTGTAAACATTTACCGAATCCTGTATCTGCCCGATCCGCTGTATTCGGCCTTTTCTTTGTTCAAGGCGGGTGGGATTCCAGGGTAAATCAAGATTGATAAGGGTTCCCAGTCTTTGAAGGTTTAATCCTTCGCTGGCAGCATCAGTTCCAAGAAGCAGACGAATTTCGCCATTGCCTACTTTGAGTTTGATACTATCCCTTGAAACTTTTTGATAATTTCCTGCCCTTATTATTCCGGAATTGCTTCCCCCGGCATATATCCCAATGGATTCATCAGGCAGTTCATTTGAAATTTGGTTTGCCAGCCACCATATGGAATCAAAATATTGAGAAAAAACAATACATCCTTTTTCTATCCAGTTTCGGTGAATCAGATATTCAATAACTTTTTGATATTTTGGGTCTCGCTCCTGGTTGTTTTCAAGTGCTTTCAGACATCGTGTCAATTCAGATCGCTCCTGAGCGGTCAAATCTTTCATGGAGGTTTTGTTCGTTGTCACTACCTGCTGATCATCCTCTTCCTCAAAAACAGACCCTTGTAATATTTCTGGCTCGTTACCCCACTCATTTAACATCTTTTCAGTGGTGTTACGTCCAGCATAAATAGTACTTCCTATTCTACGTAACAAAAGGGTTTTAAGGAACCCTGCACCTTTCACTCTTTTACCGAGAAGAGAACAAAATTTTTCAGCTGCAAGATAAGCATCTTTCAAATAAGGGGGTAAGGGAAGAGAATCTAAAGTATCTTCGCCAAACAAAATCACTTTAACAGGCTTTAAATAAGGTTCTCCTGTTGAGGTATCAATAGTATTCTCAAGAAACTCCCGTGTTCTTCTGACAATATGTCGGATAAACGGATTATGATTGTGGCTAAAACCCGGGATCATACTTTTCAATCTGGTAATTTCAGTAGGTCTTAAAGAATCCAGACTGTCCCCAACAGCAACAGGATCAGTGTTTTTAAGCCCTAATTTTCTTCTAAGATTCTTAAAATCCCTTCCTTCAAAAGATGGAGGTATTGGATTTCTTATCCATCTCCATGCTTCACCGAGTTCACTTGGGATTTTCGATTCTCCTATTACCACAGGGATTGCCCTATCAGGTTTCTGCCATTCAGACCATTCATTGCCTAAAACCATATCATTGCCCTGTGCCAGTATCTTTAAAAGATCCCACGCTTCAATCAAATGAATCTGAACCGGTGTTGCTGTCGCCAGCAGCATACTTTTTGTTCTCGGGCTCATTTCCTTCATAAATCGCATCAGATTATTTGGATCAGCTTTTTCATACATACTCTGATCATTGATTTTTTTCCGCCTTGCCCTATGTGCTTCATCAAGAATAATACATTCATAGGTCAACGACTTTAAATGCTCTACGATTTCAGATCCAGAAGTTATCAATCCCTGGGAAAGAATACCGATTCTGCGGGGGCATTTTTTGATAGACTCTATGCCTTTTGAAGGGTGAACAATGGATTGCTCGTCTACCCAGTCTTTGCCATTCCATATGGCAGAAGGAATACCCAGCAGGTTATGCAACTCATCCTGCCATTGGAGTAGAAGTGTTTTAGGTGCTATCACCAGAACTGGTTTGCTGCCACAAAGTGCCATTAGCATCGCACTTAAAGCAAGCTCGACCGTTTTACCCAAACCTACTTGATCTGCCAGAATGAACCTGGCACCACCATTTAAATGCGCATCATAGGCGAGTTTTACAAAATATTTTTGATGGGGCCAAAGCCCATATTCTTTGCGATAAACAGGCGTTTCAATAATGCCGGAAGCAGGATTTTGTTCAGGATCTTGTTTCCAATCATCAATAGCAACTTTAGTTCGGTGCGAAAGCCGTTTAATATCTTTGATAATAAAGTCACTTAAAGGTATTGCCATATGATGAAACCATAAGGAATCAAATTCATCCTGCACCCATTTTACCGCCTCTGTTGAATCGTCTTCCCAAACCAGTTCATAATTTAACTTCCATGCCCAAAGGCTTTCATTGGCACTCCCCATAAAAGCTGTCTGGCTGCCACTATTGTATGTAATTACTCCAGCTTTCCCATGCACCAGTCCAAATGCCTCATCCGGGAGAACACGAATTTCAAGTTTTCCAGTTGCAATAAATTCATATAGCCTGTGGAATCTATTTTTTGATAATTCTCCCAACTCTTCGGGCCGGCTTCCGCACCATGATTTCCTAAGGACATGCTGGGCGGCTTTGGCTGTTTTTGCATCTCTGGGATGAATATCTGAGTTGCAAACAACTCTTACTTTGCCATTCATGGCTTCAATCTTTTCCCCTGCCACTTCAAGCATTGATGAACTGAAGTATCCTGCGATGCGATCATAGGAAACAGCATCAGATAATTTCTTATTTATAAAAGAAGTATCTAATCTTGAACCACGGGATGAAAATCGTTTGATCATAAATTATATTTGCACCTTAATGAATATTTATCATTAAACATTTCAATCACATGCCAGTTACATAAGAAAACAACAATATATTGTCCTCTTTCCCTATCTACACACAACATATTGCCAATCCATAAATAAAATGGTCTTTCTTGACCATACCTTAGTTACATGCCAGTTACATAAAAATTATGCCCAGAAAGGAATATATTTTGCGTGTTTTTTGGACAGATTTTCTGGATCATATTGTTTAATCATTTTTTTCTCAATTGTATCGGCAATAATTCTGGAAGCCATTGGATAATTCTTTTTTTCTATGGAAAATCGCTCCCGCAATGTTGTGTTGGTCAAAAAATCATTTGAGACATACCGCAAACAGGCATGTTGGTAGCAAGCCCTGATGCGGTCTGATTTATCCATATCTGCAAATGATTTATGGGCATATAAAACAGCTTTCGTATGGTTTGATGATACAATAAATTGAGGGGCAGGCAGCTGAAACAGCTCAACCTGGAATATTACCTTGTCAATTCCACTGCCTCTTTCTTCACAGATATTAATCCGCCTCATAAATGAAGCCAAAGCCTCATTCCTTGACTGGGGCGGCTCGTCAATAAAGCGCTGGGTATCAATTAAAGGGATTCCCGGATTGGTAATCTCTATGCGATCGGAAAAAATCTCCACAAGAGGTCCTGTTCCTCTGATAATAAAATTCTGATGTATCAGGGCATTGGCCGCCAATTCACGGATAGCTATTTCAGGATACATTCTGACATTTTTCCGCAATGCCTGATCAATAAATTCATTTTCCGGTAATAGATCGTTAACAAAAGATATAACACCTTCAAATCCAGGCCCATATCCTTTAACGCCGGTTTGTTCTCTGATAGTTTCAACCCGGTTTACACCTCGATAAACGATGACTCGGATGGCCTTTCGGGAAAGCCTGTCAAATAAGTTTACATCCCTGGCAAACATGATTCCACCAAGATTGGTAATATCATACATACCGCCGTCCTTGGCAATAATCATTTTTTCAGCTATTAATTTTTCCAGAATCCCTTCCCGGTTGTCGGGTAAAGGTTGATTCGTCAAGTCAAAATAGGCTGGATAATCCAAGAGTTTCAAAACCTGATCTGAAGTCACATCCGGTTTTGCCGCCTGCATTTCAAAAGGAATAGTTTCAAACAAATTCCACAACAGGCGTTCTTTTTCAGGGAATTCTTTTAATGCCTTTTTGTAAGTGCCGATCCTGATATACTCAATTGCCTTAAAGCTGACAGGACGATGGCTTGCACAGGGAATTTCAAATAAGACAATGGGTTTTTCATCAAATGTGAATTCATGGATTTTAAAATCAATCCTGGGGGAAAGTTGCATGGCAAGCCAGCTTTCAAGCTCCTGATTCCCTTTTTTTGGCCTGGCGGGGTTTAAATTTGGTTCCGGAAATGGCATGTCCCACATCCTCTATACCCCAGATAATATATCCAAAATGTTTCCCATTCAGAGCTGCCGAATTCGACAACGCAGACAGATACTCTCCAATGGATTGTGGATCTGCAAAATTGCATTTGAATTCAAGCCATTCAGTTTCACCCGGAAGCGCTGCAAATTCCCGGACAAGGCTTCTTAAATATTGAATATTCATGCTTTAAATTCTGCCCCCGTGATCGTTTTCAACGGCACCGGCAAGTCGTAAGGCTGCATCAGCATCCTTTTCCCAATGTTCCATATGGGGAATATGTGCGGTTCCGGATAAGTATTTTAAAATTTCCAGAATCAGCTTGCGCTGGTTCCAATAATCATCAATTTCAGTATGAAACCATTTTAAACCCTCCCGGGCATTTTCTGAATGCACAGTCTCATGCACAGCAAATAGAATGTGCCTTGTCAAAGAGCCTGAAAATCCCATACCGCTCAAATGGGATTTTTTAAATTCAGATCCTGATTTAAACCTGACTTCATTAGCTTTTGTGCCAGCATAAAGAAAGGTATAATCCCTCACGCCGAAACCCTTGGCAAGCTCCTGATATGCGCCGGAACGGGCTTCCATATGTTTTTCAAGTTCAAGACCTTTGAGATACAGCCGTTCAGAAGCAGATAAGGTTTTCCATGATTGCCGGTCAATTCCAGATGGGACCAGATGGTCGGATGCAATTTCAACAGCTCTGTCAATAACCTTTTCAAAAGCGGTCTTTTCACCAGATTCTCTCTGTCTGAAAAGCTCATGCCGGATATCCTGACCTTCAATATCGCTGTACTGGGTCAGTACTCTCAAAGCCGCCGCATAGGCTGCAAGCTGGTAATCAGTATCCCCAAAATTGGGGTCATCCTTATCATCAAGCTCGACCATATGATCAAGTTGCCTACGTACTTCATCTTCGATTTCAGGATAAATTTCATCAAGAAAGACTGTTTCTTCAGACAAGCGCTTGCGAAGGATCAGAAGAACCGTTCCCTGGACATAATTACCTTTTTTAAGCCCTGTTGAAGTTTCGGTTCCTATCGTCCATGCAGCAGAGACTTTTAACCCGGCTGCCCATAAAATCATTGCAAGGTCTGCCCAGACAGAAGAATCCTGATGGGTGAATTGAACCATTTGCAGCCCATTATCCGGCATATGATTTGTAAGATTTGTATATATCTCTACCATTGAGCATTTAAAATCCTCACCTGACCCTTTTACAGCTAAGGCTTTTTTAGTGTCAGTATACCATTCAGGGAATACTTTAGGAATGTGTTTTTCATACCATGCAAGAAAAAAATCAGTGAGTTCATGGTAGTTTATTGCATCTGCATAAGGAGGGTCTGTTATCCACAAATCATTTAAGGTATCAGCTTTTCTAGCATCATTTGTTCGTATATTTGTATTTGTTGATATAGGGTATAAAGAAAATAATCTTACAATTGATCCATGCGCAAGAGTCAAACCTCTTGTGGGAGGGTTAAATTGTGTGTTTAAAGCTTGATTCGCAAAAGTATCTTCAACTGCACCGACACCGCCAGATTTATTCAATCCATTCCTCCATCGACACAATTTGGAGTTTGTATTTGCCAAAATAGATATGGACACAATGTATGCTAAAAAGTTTTGAGATGTTATACTTTCTTTAAGAAAAATATCAGAGAGAATCCCATGGTTCAGCAACTGCCGTGGATTAAACAAGTGATGCCAGTGTGTCCAACCACGAGTCCTGATTGGTTCTTCAGTTTTGTCTCCCCCTCTTTCAATCTTTCTGTTTGGAATATACCCCTTTTCCTGCCATTTATCATATCTTTCCAAAAGCAGTTCAAGCACCTGTCTCTCACGTTGTAAATCATCTTCAGTTACAGCAAGATAATGCCGTCTTGTTTTTTCAATCTGTTCGCCCCTGGCATTTTTCCCCCAATATGTTTCCACCCATCTTACACAATAGAGTCTTTCCTGGAAAATATCATCTGAATGAGGCACCAGGTCGTCCTTATCCCACAACCTTAAGCCATTAATCTTTTCTCCATTAACAACCCGGTCTCCCCGAATTCCTGAAATAGAAAACTCTTCATCGGTTTCCGGGCAGATCATGCGATTATTGCGGACAGTTCCCCATTTGGCCTTTGCCATGGTTTCTTCGTCAGCACTGGTTATGATTTCAATATCATACCCTTTAATGGCATCATTTCGTTTCAAGACAGCACACACTTTATATTTCTCACTGATTATCCAGGAAGGGGCAAGGGGAAGCATCAGGCCTGTGGAAGGGCATATGGCTTCAACACAATACAGATAAGCATCAGCACGCCATTCTTTATCATTATCTTCAATTCCCCACTCTTTAATCTGTCTGTCAGCAGCATCATAGGCTTTTTTCTGGGCTGCAGTCACCTCTTTCTGGACTTTTTCTCCGCCCCCTATCAAGTGAATTGATGCCCATGTAAGCATGGCAGCCACGGGGTTCAGATCAGAACCAAAGGCTTCACATCCAAGCCTTGCCGCTTCAAAGGGTATGGAACCGCCCCCGCAGAAGCAATCCCCGACTTTTGGGATATGACCAAAACGATTTTTACCAAGTTGAGCTACAAGTTCCTGTAAATTTTTAGCACTGGTTCCAAGGTGGACATTGATCTCCTGCCAGGCAGATGAATCTGGACCATCAATCTGTTCAGGACGATCACAATAAATTAGTTTTTCATCATAGGAAAACCTGTTAAATACTTTTTTAAGGATTGCATCTTTTTCTTCCCGGCCTAAACCACTGGACCAGAAACGTTTTTTATTCCCTTTTTTATCTGTGATAAGAGTCTGCCGCTCTGTTTCTGATAACATGGCTTGAACAACTTTGCCGGGTATAGACTTTGATCTGCGCTGCCATAACCCTTTATCATCCATGGTAAGAATTTTTAAAAATATTTCACGGTCTTTTTCAGGATTGTCAGATACAGGCATGAGCATGCCGATGATGGAAGCCCTGATCAGTATCAAAGGTTTTCGTCCCCACCATTTACCAAGCCCCGTCAATGTTTGGCTAGCACCGGCCTTTCTTTCTTTATAGCTTTCCTTTGAAACTTTGGATACGGGGAACTGCTCTTCAATAAACACCTTATCCTTCATCAACTATCCTTTATGCTTTAAATGAAAGTCGTTGCAAACCAATTTGTTACTTTCATGTTTTGTTGTAGACAACCAAGGTAAAAAATCAGGGCTGCCAGTGGCAGTTATTTAAAATTTTCACCAAACAATGAGAGTTGAAACGCCTGCCTTTTTTTCAGCAATGCCTGGTCTGAAATTGGATTTTCAGTTAAAGCGAATCTGATGGCTTTACGCCAGCCCTTGTTTACATCATTTGTGGCATGTCCGGTTGAAGCATTGGTCATGGTATAAAGCCACCATCGTTCTTCAGGTACCAGTCCCAGCCAGTTTCTAATACCTGTGCTGATTAATGCCGGATCACAGTTTTCTATAGCCCAGGCCAGCAACACCAGTTCCTTGCCAAGGGTTCTTTCTAAAAATATCTGTCCTTTTTTTTTCCACTTGCAAGTCTTCATTCCCTGGGTGCGAAGTCTTCTGTTAAATTCAGCCCGGGTCTCATCTGCAATCTCATCCCAGCGGAATCGTTCCAGCAACACTTTGATCTGGGCGTTTTCATTGCTCAATGATGTGTATATATCGTCGCCTTTTACTGTCTTTTGAAGCTCAAAATGTTCCGAAACAGTAATATGGGCGGTTTTTGATCTGGATGTAGGTATAGACACTAAAAAATAGTGATCCGTAAGATCAGGGTTGAAACCAAAATCCCAGTTAGTTTTCTTTTTTTGGGGCATTATCTTTTTTTCTTTCCATAAATAAAATATTATCTGTTTTATGTATGACCTTCAGGTTACGTGTGACCTTCAGGTTATGAAATCTCATTTTTACTGGCTCACTTCTCCCGGAGAGAGGCTGATTTTAGCATCAGCAACCCAGTCCAGTAAATACTGTCCCTTATCAAATTCAATACGTTCAATATTTAATATAATCTGACTGCCGCTCATAACCGATTGGAGCTGTTTGACAATTTGTAAAAAAGTTCCCCCATCAATACCTGACTTATTTGCATTTGTATAACTGATTTCCTGGTCATCTTTATTGGAAAAAATATCAATGGTAATCTCATATGCAATGCCTTTAAAATTTTTTAATCTTTCCATGAATTCATGTGCAGCTCTTGCAGTCAACTTGTCATGTCTGTGCTTCCATATGGTTTTTATGGCCGGATCAACCTTAACAACCTTATCTTTGTAGTCATTAACATTTATTTTTTCCAGCATTGAAGATATGTTATTCCGCTGGGCTATTGCCAGGACAAACGGGCTTGATTCAGGCATCTTAAATGGAGAATTATACACAGCACCCATTGTCTTTGGATCTGATCCGTCAGTTGAATATTTGAGATCAGCATTAGGACTGGCTTTTAATTCAACCATCCAGTCATTTCCCTGCTGAAAAACTCGATGTCTGAGTGTTATTGTATTAACCCATTCCTCTATACCACCTTTTTCATGTTTGGCAGTTGAATCAACACAAATGAATTTGCATCTCAGCTCGTCTATTTTAAATTGATTAAAAGAGTCCACTTTCATTGAAGAAGTGGTTGGTTCTGAATCTCCTGTTTCATAATAAACCACATCTCCATGAACCGGGGTAATTTTTAAAGTAGCTTCTCCTGTGGTATCATTTCTTGAAAGCCGCTGGATTTTCACTCCTGTATTGGGTGGAGGAAAAGGGCCTTTATTGATTATACCGCCTTCATCCCGCCAGATATCCTGGTCAAAAGCTGTGTTTTTTAAATTTTCCAGAGCATCCATTTTATGAAACTGCCATTTGGTCAAAGTGGCAGCCCGTCTTTTTATTTCAGACCACTGGGTTCTCTGCTGCCCGCCAAAAAGACGGGTTTCGCATTTTTTTCTAAAGGTATCAGAGCTGATATCACTGGTAAATTTTTGCACTTTTTCAAGGGTATTCCTGACAAGCGTTTCACCATCAAACTGATTGTCACTGAATTGAATTCTGCAATCAGTAGTCCTGAACCCATTCTGGGATGGATAAACAAGTGTGGTAAATGTTTCCTGAATAGCACTTCTCAAACTCAACATAATTTTATCACGACTGGTTCTGGCCTGCACCCGTTGCGGGTCTTTTTCAGAAAGTCTTTCCACATCAAAATCATCAATAATGGATTGTATTGCCCTATATTGCGCTGCCTGTTCAATCACACGATCCAGAATATTTTCATGGGTTCCTGTTAAAAACAATATTCTGTTTTTATATTCAATATCATTTGCAAATTTATCCCAATCCTTGCTTAATCGGGTTGTGCCTGAAGTGTTCCCAGATGGCTCAACCATAATTAATGTGATCTTATCTACTTCGAGACTTACCTCATCAATGGCCGGCAGCAGTGCAATTTTTTGATAGCAATCTTTTGGTGGCACAGGTGAAAACAAAGATTCCAAATAGACTCTTAACTCTTTTAAACAGGACTGTCGGTTATAGGATGTGGCCATGGAATGAAGCTTTGCAGCAAGATTCTGGGTGTTTTTATAGAACAGACGTCCATCAGAGCTTGTATGGAGGTACCATGCCTGGGTGGGCAGATAATCAACAATATCTTTTTTAAC
>Ga0233437_1003152_pt1 | contig 22480 bp, 19 predicted proteins | sample SI_122_August201_FD_182714 | JGI IMG/M metagenome (GOLD analysis project Ga0233437, IMG submission 182714) | Seawater microbial communities from Saanich Inlet, British Columbia, Canada - SI_122_August2016_200_MG | ecosystem: Environmental > Aquatic > Marine > Inlet | place: Canada: British...
ACACCGAAAGACAGCCGCTTGACGATCCGAAAGGACCGCTTGAATCGCTGTGCCCAAAACACCGTGAGCAACGAGAAAGATACCGTAAATCACATACTACTCCGATGACCGGGAGGGGCTGCATATCTCCATAGGTGTTCCGTTGTTCTCGTAGTATAGATCACCTACTTCGGGCGAGGTTCACGAAAAATCTTCAGTTGATGCTTCTGTCGAGAGAAAGACGAACAAAGGATGGATATCAGGTATATGACACCGGATACCTGAAGGTACTCGAAATCGTTACTTCTGACTGTGGATGTTACAGATTGCGCCAGGCGACAGTGAGATAGTTTTTGAGCACCTCGAAATAGCTCCTCAAGCTGTCAGCGGCTTCGTCATGGCGACGAACTCACGCTGCGCGTACCATCCATTGGCTTCGTAGAACTCGCGGCGGGCCATCGGGGCGAACATGGATGTCGCTCCTCGTTGCTTGCATAGGCTGGCCACCTCCCTCAAGAGCGCAGAACCAATCCCCCGGTGACGGTAGTCCTTGTCGACGGAGATGTGGGCGAGTCCCGCCACCCCATCCACACTGATTTTGGCATCGACACAGCCGATGAGTCGGCCTTCTGTGCGGGCAACCAACCTAGCGCGGTCAGAGTCCGCCTGGGGGAACTTCTCGATCCAGTCAACCCAGCACCAAGGGCTCGCACGCCTCTCGTCGTACGCTCTCATGTCATCGAGGTCATCGGGATGGTACTCTGAGACGCTACACGCACACTTCAGGGGACACTGTCCAGATGCGGCGTCGATTTCGTGGAACCTGGTCCCTACATCGGCTCTGAGCCCACCTTTCTCGAAACCGCGATGCTCGAGAAAGCGGATAGTCGTCTCGTAGCAGATATCGATCCCAGGCATAGTGCCAACCCAGCCATGGGAGGTGACAACGGCCAATCGGTCCCACCTCTTCTCCCGGGCAAATTCGATCATAGCCGATAGTAATGTATCCCCGATACCCTGTCGCCGATATGGATCTTCCACGTAGATTGCACGGAGAGCACCCCCGATCACACAGGTAAAACCGATGATCTCATCCCCTATAGTTGCTACCCGCGACAGACCTTCCTCTTCTGAGAGGAGAATATGGTCTCTGAAGGACCGCTCAAAGGTACCGAGCGGATACTCCTGGGGAACGGCTCTCTTCCAGCCGGCTTGGATCGCTTCGATATCTTCTTCGATGGGGGCTCTAAAACCAACGCCAGCCGTTCCTACCGGGTGCTTCTGGCCTTTCGCTTTCATGGTAGTATCTCCTTGAAAGTCGAATTGTGTGTACACCAGCCGTATAGCAAATGAACCCTTGATTGAGCTGTTATTGCCGGCAGCCATATCCTTTGCTGTTCCTGTCTACCCCCAACTTCTTGGATAAGTTCAACAATGTCAATTCTATTGATCATCCATAGCTCTCTCTACTCAAACTTCTGCAACATAGATCCATCAGGTGGCATATGGTTCACGATCGGGACGATATTCCTCAACTGAAAAACGAAGAGCGTCCTGGAGCAAGCCGGTGAGGGCTTTTTCCAGGACGCGTCGATCTAACCGGAAAGATTCGGAAAGCAGTGCGGAGGTTTAATGTCGCGTGTATTCAGGGCTTCCACTATTCAAATATAGCAAGCGCAGATTGGATATGCCCGATCGCCAGTTTCTCCGCTTCACAGGCGGCTGCCACACCCGAAACAGCCTCCCGCCTGTGCGTCGCCGAAAATTCGCCCGCCTCATAGGCCGCACGCGCGATGTCCCGCACTTCGGTCAAAGCGGTAACCTCCATGTCGTAGCACGCGGCGGCGTCGGACAGTTCCTGTGCGACCGGGGCGTCGAAGAGATCTGCCGACTCGCGCAGGAATTCCGCCGCCTGCTGGCGGTTGAATTTTAGTTCGCCGGCGTTGTGGCGCACCGACGCGGCGTCGGGAAGGCCCGCGACCAGGGCACCGCGCCATACCTCGTACGCGGCGAAACCGACCGCGGCCACCGGATAGCAGCAGACGTCTTTGTCGTAGTGCGTGCCTCTGGCATAGGATACCGCGTCCTCGAGCGCGGCGACGGTGATCGCTCGTTCGTCGGGAGGTGTATGGTCGCCGAAGACGATCACGTAGTACCACTGCGCAGCGTCGTTATAGCCGAATTCATCGTAAGGCACGGTAAAAGGTTTGTTGGAGCGCCAGCGGTGGTGCACCGTATAGGTCTGCTGATCCTCGTCGTAGCCCACCAGCAGGCCCCATTCGAAGGCGCCGACTCTCTCTTCCTTCTGCGCCGTGGTCATCGGCGACCAGGCGATGGCTGGGATACCCCGGTCGATACTGGCGCGCACGGCGCTCCAGGTGTCTTCTCTGAGTTTGGCCAACTCGTCTGTAGTCGGAGGTTGGGGGGCGCGGGTGCCGTTGCTGTGATGCCAATCCTTCGCCAGATAGGCTTCAAAATGTTGGGTTGCAAATCCCAGACGGTCCAGGACGTTGAAGAACAGAGCCCATTCAATCACCGAATGGTGTTCGGTAACCGCCCCTTCGGGTCGGATGCAGAAGTGGAACGAGTACCCCAACAGGCTGTTCACTTTGGCGAGTGAGTAATCGTTCCCGGCGGCGTTGCATATTCCGTGGAGAGAGCCCACCAGCGCGCTGTTGCCGGGAAGGCAGGTCGCCTCTACCTTGGTCAGCACTTTGCGGGCGAAGTTTTTGTCCTGTGAGGGCGCTTCCTGCGCCATGTGTTCGCGAGCCATAGTCAATAATCTCCCGTGCATTTTCTCTTTGGCCGAACGGAGCCGGTTTTTGATGGTTGTAGGCGAGACTTCCAAAAAGGCCGCCATTTCCCGCAGGGAGTGTTCGCGAATGTAGTGCAGCGTCAGAACCGTCTTTTCCGCCTCGCTCAACGAGGCCAGCGCTTTGTCGAGCAACACCGTCCACTCTTTGCGGGCCAGGGCTGCGTCGGGCAAAGGGGCGGGATCGATGAGATACGCGACGGTTTCGAGATGCACCTCCTCCTTGCGGCGGTGGCGGTAGCGCGTGCAACACGAAAAAACGATTTGCCGGAACCAGCCGGGAAAGGCGTCCGCGTTCTGGAGTTGCCCGAGGCACATATACGCCTGGATGAAGGCGTCCTGGGCGGCATCTTCGGCCAGGTGGAAGTCATTGAGCAGCACCCGGCTGTAGCCCACGGCCATATCCTGGAACCGCTGCACCAGGGTTTCAAAATCGCGCAGACTTCCCCCCTGTGCCGCCCGCACGCAGGCGTCCAGCCCATCTTGGCTCATGCAAATCTTTCCGGTTGTCTAGAAAACGGCCGATTCTACCCTATAAGAGCGGAAAAGTTACCAGGGTGGCAACCTCTTTTTTGTCGATATGCGAAAAGAGCACAGCGGGGACGGCTTTGTCTTGGTCCGCTTCATCCCGGGATTTTTCCAAAAGAGATCGCCCCAGAAAGTGGACTTTCCAGGACGATCTCGTATTTTGACGTACCAACTCGTCGGCGTCAGTCCTGCCAGAAGGCGTGTGGATCTTCGCCACGTAGTGGCCAGTGGCGCACGTTGGTATACAAAATTCCCTTCAGGGCCAGGCACATGCTCGCTACTCCCTGGGTTTCTCTGCTCAGCGCCAGCAGGAGGTGTCCGGTGCCGACTATTTCCTCCCGCATGAGATAGGCTTCTGCTTTGGCCGTGGCCATGATTCGCTGCGTGAGGGGTGCAAAGGGTATGAAGGCGCCATCGCGGGGATCTGACACCGGTTTGGCGGCGTTTCCCTCGATGAACCGACGCAGTTCGTCGGGATCCTGGTCCAAACGCTTCAGAATGGTCGCGGCCGTGCCTTCGTCGGCGCGCAGGATACCCAGGAGCAGGTGCTCCGAATCGACGCAATCGCTGTTCAGGTGGGCGGCTTCTTCGCGTGCGTACTGCCAAACGCGCTTGAACAGGTCGCTGACCGGCCCTCCTCTGTCGAAAGTGAAAGCGAAGTCGATCAGCGCCTGAATTTGGTTTTCAGGTGCGCGCAATTCCTTGGGAATGGTCTGCCCCATTTTCTCTAACGCGGATGCGTCGATGTAGATGGGGCAATCCCGGTGCGCGGCCAATGCCAATGCTTCGTCCGGCCGGGCCTGCACCTCGTTTACCGTTTTGCCGTTGCGCATTTTGAGTACGGCGTAGAGGATGTCCTCGCTCAGCTCTTCGAGTCGCACCTCCTGCAACTCGACGCCTACTGCTTTTAGCACGTCGGCCAGCAAGTCGGGAGCCTGGATCTCTGCCTGCGGGTTCTGCCCCAGATTTAATCCGGTGCCGGTTTTTCTAGTGGGGACGACGACCGGCAGGACCTGCTGGGAGGCTTCGTCGAGTAGCATGGCGAAGTAGTACCCTTCTTTGGGAGCGGGGATTATATCGGCGATAGAGACTCGTACCATGTTAGTTCTCCTTTTTTTCCGCAGGCGTCGCAACTCGGGATAGGTTTCCGCCAGCAGTTCCTTGAGCCGATTCCTGCTTTTGAACAGTCGGCTCTTCACTGCGGTGACGGAAAGGTCCAGATGGGCGGCGATTTCCTGCAGGTTCAATCCATCGCAATAGAATAGCCAGGTCGCGGAGCGCTGCTGCGGCGACAGACCGTCGATGGCCCGGCGCAGGTGGAGGTGGAGCTCCCGGGTTTCCGCCACCTGGTGGGGATCGGGCTCCCGATTGGGGAAGAGATCGGCCGTTGTCTCTTCTGTCGGATCTATCAGGAGTACAGGTCTGCGCTGGCGCACATGGTTGAGACTCAGATTGCGGACAATACCGTGCAGCCAGCTCGAAAAGCTGCTCTCCCGGCGCAGGCGATCCAGAGAGAGATAGGCCTGGAGCAGTCCTTCCTGAACGAGTTCCCGGGCGTCGTCCTCACTGTGCACGATCTGCCGGGCCACGTCCATGGCCATGCGCTGGTGGCGTTCGACGAGAAGGCCGAAAGCCCACCGGTCGCCCTGTCGGGCTTGAGCTACGAGGATGTCGTCTGCGTGTCTTTCCATATGTCCCGCGGCCGTTGCTACCTGTTAGTGGGGATCGATGGAAAAAGGTTGTCGCTTTTTTTAAGGGCGAGCAGTGAGTGGCCCAGGTTGCGATTGGATCCGCTTGGTTTTGGCTTGAACGCCGTTCACCTGCTCGGAGTGAATCCGTCAACTGGACTACAGACCTGTTTGTCCTCTGCCATCAGGGGGGATTAAGCCAGATGTGGGCGCGCAGTCTTCCATTCGTCCATTGCACGCGGTGTCTATTGCCAGTCCCATTGATGCCAGATCCAGAAATGCTTCGGGTCGTATCCGGCGCGTCGGGATTTTTCTTCACAACTCGCTATCCGGTCGCGCCAGTTGGGATTCGACCAGGCCTGGTGGCGTCCGGCCCACATGATCTCATGCTCCAGCGATGCTGTGGTAAAGTCTATTTCGGGAAGGAGACTGTGTTCCCTGATGTGCCTGATGTATCGATGTGCTATTGCATCGACCTGAGTGCGTTTCTTCTGCCAGTCGGGACTGGTGAGAATCACATCTACCGTGGACAGAATCTCAGAAGCTGGAGAGGGCAGCTTCGCAAAGGCCCATCGCATATGCTTGCGCGGGGGGTAATACTGCCGGTTGACAATGAATCCGATGCGCAGGGCGATCTCCAGGAATGAGGCCGTGATGATAGTTGCTTCGAGGATTTTCCCCCTTTGTACGGCGTGCTCCAAATTGGAGCGTTCCCAGAACAGTTCGTCCAGCTTGGGAAGGAGGAGTTTCTTCCAGAACCATTCCGGCGTCTGTTTCGGATCGGTTGCTTTCCTGATGCTTGCGAAGATCTCATGCGGATCCCGCACCACGAGTTGCTCGCGGACGCCGTATATGCGTTCAATGCTCTCGTCAGACGTCAACTCGTTCCAGGGGGTATCCGATTTGTCCTGAAGAAAGCAGGTCAAGGGTTTGAGGGCCGATATCCGCTGCACCATGAATTCATCGTGCCCCTCGCGCGGGGCGAAACGGGGTAGCTGGTTCAGAAGTAGCTGGACATGCCCACCCTGGGACTGCCAGAGCGCGTCATTCAGCATGATGGAGACGTCGAGGTCGGAGATATCGTCCTGGAGGCCCAGTCCGTAAGATCCCATTACCTGGATAGTCATATCTGCGGCTACTTCCGGGTATTTTTCGGCAATGAGCGGGATGATGGTTTCTTCGAGGTGCGACCTGATGTCTCGCTCCATATTCATATCTCTCTTCTGTACTCTCTCTGAACCCGCATCCGGTGAATGAAATAGCGCAAGGGTGTGCGGGAGGGCGGTATTTCCATTCGTCGTACAACAGCAGTTCAGTCAATCGTCCATAACCTGCACTTCCGGCCAGGGCAATTTCTGCCGACGGTATGGTTGGGAGCCCCAGTCGAAATCGTCGATCATCAGGAAGAATCCGCCGCTGTTGAATCTTCCTCCCGAGGCCAGGTATTCTGAAAATCTCTTTTCCATGGAGGTTATTCTGCCATCGTCATCTCTCCGGACTTCCCCCGGCATGGAGTTGCCCGATCCTCCACAGCAGGGATAGAGATAGAGTTCTTGCTGAAAGCGGACCAGGTTGGAATCCGGTGGAAGGATGTCGGGGAAGACGGGGTCGAGGATCCAGGACCAGCACTCGAAAGCGACGAACGGTTCCTCGGGGAAATATCGGCGGAAGAAGGCGATCGCCTTTTGGAAGGACTCACCGCACGTCTCGAAATCCATGGGAGGGCCGGTTGGTATATGGAAGTCCAGGGTGGGGCTGCCCTTGGCGAAAACTTCGGGCCACTCGTTCTTCGGCAAGCGAATCTTTTTGTTGACGGCGAAGCCCGACGGAGTAATCGGATACCCGATGACTTCGCGATCCGTTTCCTCCAGTGTCGCCGCCCAGGAGCCTTCCAGTCCCGAGAGCCCTCCCGATCCATCGTTCAGGCCATTGGGCAGAAAAATGCGATTATCTTCCGACAGGGCGATCAGTGAGCGGGTGGCTTTATTCCGGTACGCACGGACGACGCCCGAATGCGACCAGATGCCGAACTGGAATCTGCCGATCTGGTAGAGATGTCCGTCCCAGATCATGGTGAGCCAGCTCATGGTCGTTGCGTCGATACCAGGAGATCCATGTGTCCTGAAGTACGATCCGGCTTCGCTCAAACGGATGCTTAGTTCACCCACCGAGTCACGTATCACATCGGATGGAATATCCAGATCCCGATGGATTTTTTGCAGGCGGGGGATCCAGGACAAGAGGGGGAGCACGTAGAACAGGCCGGCATCTTCCTCGAGGGTTTCCACGGGGAGCGGCCACTGGCTCATGTGGATCTCTCGTCGATTGGGCCAGTAGGCGTTGTGGAGGAACCAGATGATGGAACGGAGCTCGTGGTCTTCCTCTACGGCTCTGGCGACACGGGTGAGTCTCTCTAGTAAGTCCCGGGTCAGGTGACAGGCTTCGCCGGCTTTCGCAATGAACTCCCCGGACAGGAATTCGATTCCGGATGACGGTATGGTTTCCTGAATCGGGTGCCAGCTGGCGGCAAGGGGAACGATGCACTTCTGCCAGGAGGAGCTTACTGCATCAAGATCGCGCATGTCCATTCTCCATCTGGTTCGGCTCACTGCAACTCATCAGATTTTGCGACTTTTCCACCAGGGGGGATGTGATGGATCTGATTGTTGGACTCTACTCGATCAAACCTTCCTCTTTCATGCGTTGATACGATTTTTCAATGGAAGCCTCCAATTCTTCTTCGATCTGATAGTACAGGGCAATTTGCAGGGCGACGCGCATCACATCATGCACTTCCTTGGCGAGGTGGGCTTTGTCCGGCTCGCCGTATTTTTCGCGTTTCACCCCGGTCCCTTCGAAGTGGTTTACTTCCTTCGCCAGTTCCCCACATTCCTCCAGCAAGCGCGTGGCGATTTGGAACGGTTCATTGCCATCGGGAAAGCGGCGGTTGAGGCCTTTGGTTATCGGCAGCAATTTATTGAGCATTTAACCTCCTTTATACTGGACGTCCCGATCACCCACTTTGAGGACCAGCGCTCGAATCTCAGTTATCAACACATCTGTTCCTCTGCTACTTCAGTTTGAGTCAACCCGGAAACAGAGTAAAGAAGCGGAGCCGGATTGATAGTAGCAAGTGGAAATCCATATTCTTTCTTTTAATTCCTTTTTCTGTAGGGAGTAACCGCTGTCGGGCAGATGGGAGTTGACATTGTTCCACTGGCCACTTCATTTTTCTAGCCTTCCTGGCGGTGCTGACGGTCCTGATGGGGAGTTTCCGGCGTCGGGATCATGCCGGTCGACCACGTAAGCTTTGAGAGGGATTCATGAACGAGGTGGTGAACTTACGAGTCCTGCCTTCAGGACCCTGTGAAATCGACTTCGCGTGGTACGATACCCTTCGGACAGGTTTGCTGCGGAGGGAAGCCGGATCGGATGTGGAGCTTCTCGATGTGGGTTGTGGACGCGGTGATATCCTCCTGATGCTCGCCACCCAGATCCGACGAGGAGTGGGTATCGACGTGGATCGCGCGGCCCTGTCCGAGGCCGAGAGGCGCAGAACAGAGCAGGGGATCAAAGGTGTGACCTTCCAGGAGGGCAGCGTCCTGAATCTGGATTTCGCCGATTCCCAGTTCGATGTCGTCCTCCTTCTTGGAGACGTATTGACCTATCCGGATCTATATGGGAAACACGACAGGGTCCTGATGGAAATGAAGCGCGTGTTGAGAAGCGGCGGGAAGGTCGTCCACCAGTCCATGAATTGGGATTGGGAATATCGCTCCTATGCTCCTACACTGTCCTGTTTCAAACGAGATAAGGGCTCTACATGGATACAGGAGGGAGAAGGGAAATTGACTTTTCATCGGACGAGACGAACGGTCGCGGGTTTGGAGACCACGCGGGACTACGAGGTGGTTCCGGATTCACCCCTGGAGGAATGGGTTCAGGAACAGGATTGGCCCGTCAGTCCACAGGAGTGGAACACATCGCTCGATGTCGAGGAGACGGGTCTTCTCCCCAGAGCGTGGTTGAAGTCCACAGGCGTCAGCCGCTACAAGCACTACCGTCCTCGCGATCTCCAGTCTCTTTACCGAAGAGCAGGATTCGAAAAGCCAGAAGTGATCGCCTACGGTCAAACCTATGATATCGCGGAGAAGGCCGAGTTGCTCCAGGAGATGATTCCGTTTCAGGATCGCCTCGCAGAAGCCGAGGTGGAACTTGCCTGCGGCTTGCGTTTGGGGAGTGGCCCCTGGCTCTTGCTGGTGGCTGGGAAGGTGTGAACCGGGATACCTTTTTATTTTAATGATTCTACTATGGCCAATACAGATCTTCCGATATTTACCAGAAGCAGACTGATCGCCGATCTCGAGAAAATGGGTCTCCTCCCAGGTGATACGGTCATGTTGCACGCGTCGGTCAAAGCGGTTGGCTGGATCGTGGGCGGTCCCGATATGGTCATTCAGACGCTGGTAGACGTTCTCGGACCGGACGGGACCCTGATGATGTACGTGAAATGCGAGGAGTCTCTGGATCAGCTCGAGGACTGGCCGGATGACTGGAAGCGGGCATATCTCGAAGAGTGTCCGCCGTTCGATCCGGAGCGGACTCGGGCTCTGCGCGGGTGGAGTATTCTGACGGAATACCTGCGGACGTGGCCTGGCGCCTGTCGGAGCAATCATCCCGAAGCGGGGATGGCGGCCATCGGTGCGAAGGCGGAGTGGATTACTGCGGATCATCCACTTCAGTACGGCTATGGTCAGGCCTCCCCTCTCGCCAAGCTGTGCGAGGTTGGTGGCAAGGTTCTGTTGCTCGGGCGGCTGCTGGAAAATCTGACGATACTCCACCACGCCGAACACCTGGCCGCCGTGCCCGACAAGAATGTTGAGCGCTACAGATGGCCGATGTTGCGCGACGGAGAGCGGGTATGGGTCGAGATCGAGCAGTTCGACACCGGCGGTGGCATTGTCGACGGGGCGGAAGAAGATTATTTCACTCGCATTTCCGAAGAATACCTGGCACTAGGTAAGGGTAAAAGGGGCAAGGTCGGAGGTGCCGATTCGTATCTATTCGATGCCGGGGATTTGAAAGATTTTGCCGTTGCGTGGCTGGAGGAGAGATTCGGACGGCGATAAGGGAAATATCTGAAGAATGGATGCTATGTTTTTGCCGGATGTGACCGATTGGGAAGGGAACCGATGGTGGCCGTGGCGCGCCGTTGAAGATTGGGAGGGTGCGCTTCGCGCCCTCTGTCGGGATGAAGGCATCTCCTTCCAGACCATTCAGCCCACTGTCGACACTGCCAATGCGGTTTTCATCCTCGACCGGAGGTTCGTCGTCAAGATCAGTCCTCCCTGGGAAGCCGAAACTCTCCCGGTCGAGCGAGAATTGCTCGAGTTTCTGGAACAGAAACCCGCGATCCCCGCACCCCGGCTGCTGGCATCCGGCATCTTTGAGGATCGGATTGCGTGGCCGTATCTCATTGCAGAATACCTGCCCGGTGAGGGCTTCGATCGGGTGCGGGAGGGAATGGACCGGGGGAACCTGCTGGCCGTCGCCCGGCGTATGGGGGAGATCATCCGCGACTTCGCCGATATCGATCCTGGCGCTTTCTCTACCTTCTCTCCTCCTGCCGGGACATGGAGAGAATTCTTTGCCCGGGGCAAGAATAAAGCGATAGAAGCGCTCCGGGAGGATAGGAGACTTCCGGAATCGCTGCGGGGGAATCTACTGGATTTTCTGGAAGCAAACTCTGTAGAGGAGTTGGTCGATGGTCCTTCTGTCCTGCATCACGCCGATTTCGAGCCCGAGCACGTGCTGCTGGTCGAGACTCAGGGACGCTGGGGAATTTCCGGCCTGATCGACTATGCGGATGCGCGCGTGGGACTGCGGGAATTCGAGTGGAGCGCCGCGTATCGACGCGTCCTGGATGGGGACTCCGAGGCCATGCGGGCTTTTTTGGCGGGGTACGATCCCGGTTACCGAGACGAAAGTTTCTGCCTCAAATGTCTCGTCGTCTACTTGACGGACGGGGAACCTGGCCTGGTTGGCTGGCTGTGCTACGAGTTGGAAAGAGCAGGGTATCCTATCAACACAGTGCAGGAACTCCAGGATAGATTGTTCCCGCCCATCTCATGGGAGTAGATGAGGGGGAATACCACATACATCTTTTTGAAGGGATCTCATGTTCGAGGATGACCGCTATCTCACGGCCGACCCGCTGTTGCGCATGGCGGCCGGCACGATCTTCAGCTCAATGCTGCAGGTGGGGATCGATCTGGATGTGTTCGCCAAGCTCAAGGGGAAGGCCGTTCCGGTGGATGAACTCGGCGCGCTGTGGGGGATGCCGTCGGCGTCCGCCCGGGTTTTGGCCCAGTATCTCACCCATATGGGCGCGCTCGAGTACCGCGATGGGCAGGTCGCCAATGCGCCTCTGAGCGAGACTTATTTGAGCGAGGATACCTGGACCCGGGGACGGGCTCACTATTTCTCCCGGGGAGCCGGGTTCGACGTGAGCCCGGAAAAGATCAAGGAGAAGCTGCTGAATCCCCAAGCACATCGGTTCTACCAAATCAGAGACGGGGAGCTTGATCCGAGGGAGGAGACCTGGTGGGGCGGGCGCCAGGAGTATCGGATCGTCTGGGGGGAGAAGCTGGCTGCGCAGTACGATTTCTCGGACCACAAGCTGTTGCTGGATGTGGGGGGAGCAACTGGTGGCTGGTGCATCGGGGTGCGCAAGCGGTTCCCCGAGCTTCGCTGCGTGGTCTTCGAGATTGCAGGAGCCACGGAGTTTGCCCGTGAGCTGGTGGAGGATGCCGGAGAGGAGGAGTGGACTTCGGTAGTGGAGGGCTCGTTTTTTACCGATCCGCTGCCGGAGGGGGCGGACGTGGCCCTGCTAGCGAATGTTTTGCACGATTGGACGCCCGAGATCAGCCGCGATATTCTCGGCAAGGTGTTCGCGGCGCTGGAGGAGGAGGGTGTCGTCCTGATCAAGGAGTTCTTCCTGGAGGACGACTGGTCCGGAGCCACGGAGAGCGTGGTCCAGGCGATGTGGGTGATAGGGCCGGAGGAGCGGAGTGGCTGGCAACCGAGCTACGCGGAGATGGAGGGGATGCTCGCCGAGGTGGGATTTGTCGATGTGGAGCGGCGGAACTGCCTGGTGTTGGGACGGAAGCCGAAGGGGTAAATTGCTTCAAGCGCTTTCTATTATATTGCAGACTGAACCATATAAGGTTATCCTGCCTGACGGAGAAACCGGTCGAACTATTAACGTCTGATGCCAGAGAATACAGATGCCAGAGAACAGAGCTGATGCAGAGATCCGAGATGATCGACAACTACAGGTAGTGGCGAAAGATCGGCTAAATATCGGAGTGCTCGGTGCAGGGCCGATCGCCCAGTTTGCCCATCTGGAATCCTGCCAGAAAGCGGCCAATGCAAACCTTTTTGCCATTTGCGATGTCGCCGATGATCTTCTGGCTCGCGTCAGTGCGTACTATGCACCTGAGAAGATCTATACGGACTATGCGGCGATGCTGGATGACGCGTCGCTGGATGCCGTCATTGTCGCCACTGCGGATGCTTATCACGTGCCGATGGCCATCGAGGCGCTGGAGGCGGGCAAGCATGTTTTGTGTGAAAAGCCGATCGCCACTGGCATTGAAGAAATCGTCGAGCTGAAATCCGTCGTACAGAGAACCGGGAAGGTGCTGCAGGTGGGTCACATGAAGCGATTTGACCCCGGATTGCAGGCTGCGAAGGCCTTTATCGACGATGGCATTGGCCAACTGCAGGCCATAAAGGCCTGGTATTGCGATTCCACGCATCGCTATACGAATACCGATGCGGTTCAGCCATTGCCGATAAAAAGTGAACGGGCGAGAAAACCTGCCGGAGACCCGAAGGCCGACAAGGAGCAGTACTTCATGCTGGCGCATGGTAGCCATCTGGTAGATACAGCTCGATACTTTGGTGGCGATATTGTCGCGGTAAACGCACGGCTGAGTGAAAAGTTCGGGTCGTATTGCTGGTTTGTGGATGTCGAGTACGCCAATGGCTGCCTCGGTCATCTCGATTTAACAGTGGCTGTGCGCATGGATTGGCACGAGGGGTTTCACATCTATGGGGAGCATGGCGCCATTATTGGAAAGACGTACAATCCCTGGTATTACCGCGCCAGCGAAGTGGATGTCTTTCACGAGGCCGATGCAACCAGCCAACGGGTGCTGGGAGCCGACGGGCATTTCTATCGGCGGCAGGTCGAGGGGTTTGCACGCGCTGTTTTAAATAGCACTCCTGTCGAAGGGGCCGATGTAGAGGATGGCGAGGCATCTATACGGGCAATGCTGGCCATTCGCGACTCTGTGCATTCCGGTCAGCCGGTGGCTTTGAAGGATGTGAGCGGCTCGATCTGATCGGTACGCTGCGGGCGTTGTGTCATGCGGCATTTTCTCCAGGGCTTTTCCCGTTTTATCGACGCACATTGTGACTATGAAATCGAATGAGAATTGGTTCGACACGCTTCCGGACAACAGGTTGCTCGCCGAAGTATCGCTCTGGTCGGCAGACCTTCTCGCCATCGGGGCCGACATGGACCGCATCGACAGCTATACCGATCTGTATCACCTCGACGTTGCGGACGGTCATTTCTCACCTGCGCTGCTGTTTTTCCCCGACTTAGTGAAAGCTATTCGCAGCAGGACATTAAAGCCGCTGCACGTGCACCTCATGGCGCAGGACGATATTCTTTTCGATCAGATAGAACAGTTTGCCGACGCGGGGGCGGATCTCGTGAGTGTTCACGTTGAGAATGCGACGGTCGGCAGAGCGATCGACAAGATCTGTGAACATGGAATGCGGGCGGGCATCATCCTTACCGTCGATACGCCGGTCGCCAGCATGGAGGAGTACCTCGACGAGGTGTCTTTCGTGACCTTGCTCGGTACCCGGATTGGCGTGAAGGGGCAGGGGCTCGACGAAAGAGCTCTCGAGCGGATGGCCGAGGCGCGACAAATCATCGATTCGCGACAGCACACGATGCGAACGGTGCTCGCGGCAGACGGCGCCATTCGGGAGCACACCGTTCCCGGACTCAGACGAGCAGGCGCGGACGCGGTCGTGATGGGGTCGCTTGCACTGGGTGAGAAGGATCTCGATGCCCGTATGGACTGGATCAGGAAAATGCCGGGTGGCGCATGAATGTCGAATCGAGTTGTATGGCCGTCGATCTCGGTGGCACGCAGCTGCGCGTTGGGCATGTGGATGCAGGGGGCAATCTTCTATGGCGCGAAGCTGCGCCAACGGCGAACAACGGCGATCCGTATCAGGTGCTCGAGCAGATACGCGAATTGGCTGCCGGTTTTGACTTCTCTTCGATCAGAGGCATAGCGGTTGCGTCACCGGGACCTTTCGATACGATCAGTGGCACGGTCTGTCGCATTCCCACTCTCGTTGGTTGGGATAATTTCCCCCTCCGACAGGCGGTCGAAGATTATTTCCACCTACCTGTAATTGTCGAGAACGACGCGATCGCGGCGACGGTCGGCGAATGGCGTTTTGGCGCGGGAAGTGGCTACAGCAATGTGGTGTATCTTACGATAAGTACGGGCATTGGTGGCGGCATTGTCGCCGATGGATCGGTCGTTCGGGGGCGACGGGGTTTTGCCGGACATCTTGGTCACATCATCGTCGATCCGTATGGGGACGCGGTCTGTTCGTGCGGCGCCACAGGCTGTTTCGAAGCGCTTGCGTCGGGCACGGCCCTGGGGCGGCGCGCACAATTGCTCGCGGCTTCCAAGCGGGACAGCCCTCTCCATGCGCTGGCGAAAGGGTTGCCTGTCAGCGCCAGGGATGTGACCGAGGCCGCTCGACTGGGTGACCCGGATGCCCTGGAGTTGATGGCAGAGGAGGGGGAATTTCTCGGCATCGGCATCACGTCGATCATTCATGCGCTGAGTCCGGATGTGGTCGTGCTCGGCGGTGGCGTCTCTAAAGGTTTTGATCTTTTCGAGACATCCATGCGCACGGCGCTCGAGAGCCGTTTGCTGTCGGAATTCCAGGCATTGATATTGCCCGTCAGCCTCGGCGACGATGCGGGGCTGATCGGAGCGGCGTCCCTTCTTCTCGACCCTGCGTAAATTGCATTTACGAATATGCTGGCGATTCAGCTGGTGAATCGAATGGGCAACGTCCCCTTGATTTCCATCAGAGAACTCACCCAGGAAGATAGCTGCCAACTGGCGGCCATGCTGTGCGAGGACTATATCCTGCGTCGGGATTTGGGAATAGCTCGAGAAAACAGACCGACAGGTGAAAAGTTCGGCCAGGGAATCCGCGATTGGTGCAGAAGCCGGAATGCTTCGACATATGCGATTGTCCTTGATGATAGAACGGTTGCCGGCACTATCTCTTTGAGCCATATCGACGACAAGAGTCATTCGGCCAGAATTGGCTATTGGATCGGTAGCAAGTACCGGAGGAAAGGGTACTGTACAAAGGCATTCGAACGGGTTACTGCGGAAGCTCAATCCCGGGATATTGAAAGAGTTCGTGCCTCTATCGCACAAGATAACCTCCCTTCCAGACGAATGTGGGAGGCGCACGGTGGATATGTGGTGCACTGTGAGGATGAGAAAGTGACGTACGAGATCGAACTCAACGGCTGTGTGGGTTGACTGTCCTATGACAAAAAAGATCCTTTTCGGCTCGGGGAATCAGGCCAAGTTTTTCCATATGCGAGCCCTTTTGAAGAATATGCCCTTCGAGATTTTCAGTCCGAAAGATCTAGGCATCGATCTCGATGTAGTAGAAGACGGGGAGACACCCGAGGACAATGCACGGGGAAAAGCAAGGGCATATCACCTGGCATCGCGAATGCCGACTTTCTCAATCGACGCAGGGTTGTTTATCGATCGATTCCCTCCAGAAAGACAACCCGGACCTTTTGTGCGCCGGATTTTTGAGGGAAAACGGGAGGCTACCGATGGGGAAATGCTCGACTACTACACGAGAGAGTTGGGAAGGGTTGGCGGAGAAAGTAAGGGAAGATGGATTACGGCTATTGCTCTGGCAATTTCGCCAGATAAAACTTTCAGCGAGACTTTTTCCAGGCCGACTTTTTTGACGGCGAGAAGAAGCCTCACCCTCATTCCTGGAGCTCCTCTCAGCTCAATCCAGATGGACCCGATTTCGGGCAAATATTACTCCGAAATGACGTATGAGGAACGAGGAGATGATCCGGAAACGCTCGGGATCGTGGCGTTTCTGAAGAAGAAAATTGAAAGAGAATAAGAAGCTTCCTCGAAGTCTCCTGGTGTCCGACCGTTTGCCTTCCGAGCGACACAATTCTCCGAAAAAATAAAAAAGTGTGAAAGATTTCGGCCTGTTTTCGCCACTACTATAGCGAAACCTGTCGATAGGATTTGCCATGAACGATAATGCGGACAGAGAACTGGTGGAGCGGGCGCGAGCAGGCGACCGAGCGGCCTTCGGATTGCTGGTGAGACGTCACCAGCAGGCGGCTATGGGGGTAGCTCGGCGGCTGGTACGCGATGCGGAGACGGCGCGCGAGCTGGTGCAGGAGGCGCTGCTGGAGGCGTATTTGTCGCTGGAGCGGTTGCGCGAACCGGAGCGGTTCGGCGGCTGGTTGTGCGGCATTGCGCGTCACGTCTGCCTCAATCACCTGCGAGCGCAGAAACCGGCCTTTTCCCTGGCTGAGGAATTGGCGCTGCGGACGAAAGCGGCACCCGATCCGCAGCAACTGGCCGAGGAACACGAGGAGCGGCGGCAGCTGAGAGCGGCCGTCGACGGCCTGGTTCCCGAGCAGGGAGAGGTGGTGCGGCTGTTCTACTTCGAGCGCTTGAGTGCCAAAGAAGTGGCCGCGCGGCTGGGGATTTCGGTGCGAGCGGTAAACATCCGACTGCACCGAGCCCGCAGACTTCTTGGAGAGATCCTGGAGCCACCGGAGGGACTGTCTGCAAAACGAAAACAGATGAGGAGACTAGAGATGATCGAAGTCAAAATCGCCGACGTGATCCAGCGCAACGGCATCGCCTTTGTGGTGCTGATGGAGAAGGAGGGGAATCGCTTCCTGTCGATTCAGGTGGGCCACTGGGAAGGCTGGTCGATCGCCCACGGCTTGCTGCCGATGGATCAGCGGCACGGAGATGTGACGGCCGTGGGTCATACGCGGCAGCAGAAGGGAGATCTGATCGCCGAGATTTTCGGGCGTACAGGGCTTGTGGTAGAGGAGGCGAGGATCGAGGTACTGGACGAGAACGTGCTGCTGGGGGTGGTGAAAGTGAGGCAAGGGAAGAAGACGCACGAGGTGGAGACGCGTCCCAGCGATGTGATCGCCCTGGCGGTGCATGCGGGGAGTGTGGTGCGAGTGGCCGAGGAATTAATGGAGCAGGCGGGACAGGTGGTGCCGGAGGAATCCAAAGATAAGCCGGAACAGCTGTTTCCGGGAGATAAGATGCTGGAGAAGGTCGGTCTCACCAGGGGGCACTTCACCGATTTGGAGCGACTGCACGAGCGTTTTTCGAGGGAATTGGCCGGAGTGTTCTCGGAGGCGGTGGGCCGCGAGGTGGAGACGGATGTAGCCTTTGTCGATCAGACTACCTACGGTCAGCTGATAGACGCTCTGTCTAAACCTTCTTGCACGTACGCGTTTTCGCTGGAGGGCCTGGGAGGTAGGGGACTCATGGACATTTCGATGCCCATAGTCTTCGGTTTACTGGGACTGGATGAGCGAGATCCGCGTGCGTTAACGGAGGAAGAGCGGGAGAGGATTGAACCGGTCGCCCGACGTCTGGCGGATGGATTGGAGAAGATGTGGGCCCCGTTGGTGCCGGTTGCTATCGAAGGATTGAAGCTGCACCAGAATCCGGAGACCATCCGGCTCGTAGCGCCAGAGGTCAACGTCGGAATCTACGGTTTTGAGGTGAGGGCCGAGGGGTTCACTGGACTGGTCGGGCTGTGCTATCCGAATGCGCTGATGGTCGATCCGGTGCTACCGCGGCTGGAGCTGGTGGGGTGAGGAGATGAGGGCGGGACCGGTGACCGTAGGGGTCACCGGTCTCGCCTCTTACATCTCATTGATCTGGCCTGAACATGCAGCAACACGCAGACAGAGGACAACTGAGAGAGGGCGCATGATCAATATGCGTTCCCAGAGTATTCCTACGTCGATCTCAGCCAGAGACAGCTACGGCAGATATCCCTTCTCACTTTCCTGCATATCGTAGAGCATGGCGAACAGTTGAAATTGAACACCCATGAGAATCATAAGGGCACAGACCACAGATCGAGGGCCTGATACACCCGCGCCGCTCCACTGCTGATATACCAGGAACAATCCGAATCCAAACCCCATTGGCAGCAGGATTAGACCCAACATATAAAAGAAGAAAAGCGGATGGAAATCGCGTACCAGGTATTTGGTGAAAAGCCGCCAGAAGAAATCGCGGACGAGCATGGGGGCTACTGTCAAGGCGTAATGCCCCCCATGAATCTGCGACTGTCGCTCCCCCTCGATGTAGATGGCCCGGCGAGGAACATCTTTCACGATAAAGCCATAGGTGTTGAGCCGAACCAGAAAGTCCATAGGATAGCCATACCCCTTCCAGGCCCGGTTCCAGTCGACCAAATGGAGAGCCCGTTTGGAGATGGCGGTGTAACCATCGACTACGTCGAATATCTTGTAGTACCCCGACGCCATTTTGGTCAGAATAGAAATAAGAGCATTGCCGAAGAAGCGGAGCGGGGGCATATCGTCCAGGCCTTCGTTGGGCATGAGGAAGCGGTTTCCTTTGGTGTAATCCGCCCGGCCGTCAACGATAGGATCGATGAGATCCTCAACCTGGTCTAACGGCATCTGATGATCCCCCCCTGCCACTACGGTGATATCGTAGTCATCTCTGGCGGAACGCAGGTAGCCTGTAATGATTACCTGCCCGACGCCCTGATTTTCCTCGTGGACGAGCAGTTCGATGCGGGGGTCGCGTTGGGCGTAGTCCAAAACAATCTGGCGGGTTTGATCCTGGCTGGCATCATCGACGACGTAGACGCGATCGATAATCTCCGGCACGGATTCGAGGGTGGGCCGAATCAGGCGTTCCTCATTATATGCCGTCAGGATCAGTGCTACTTTCTGTTGTCTGTACATACTCATTCCTCCTTATTGTCAGCGGTTAATTCAGAGGATGTAGATCTACTTAGGTACTATTCAAGAAATCCGGTAAAGCTATCGACATCCTGCAAAAACCGTTAACAATCTCTGAGTATGCACATCCTTTCAGAAGGGGAAAAACGTTCTTGGAAGAAAGGTAAATCAGGGAAATCGCAGTAGTGGTCTGTGTATCGGCAGTTTATAGTTTGAGGTTTAGGGATTTTTTGATTTCCAGAATCATCTGCAGGCCTAGAAATCGAGCGTCCACCATTTGATAGACATCCCGCCCCGCGACATATTAATTCGCAAGTTCTAAAGGGAGCTGTCACGTCCGCGGGAAGGCCTGAGGCCACCTTACCTACCGATATTTTCTACCTTCTTGAGCGGAATAACCGGGCGAATCCCACTCAACGGCAAACCGACTTGCTCCAGATGCGTTTTCAGCGTATCAATTATCGACACAGTGCAACTCCTTGAGAAAGGTCGTGGGCGTCTTGGCGGATACCCAGTAAACCTAACTCAGAGCTGCACTGCAAGTTATATCACTGTCGTGTACTCAGCCTCTTCTTACTCCAGCCGGTAGTTGGGTGCTTCCTTGGTGATGGCGATGTCGTGGGGATGGCTTTCGCGGTCCCCCAAGCCGGTCACCTGCACAAAGCGGCCGTTCTCCTGGAGTTCCGCGATGGTCGCCGTGCCGCAATAGCCCATGCCGGCGCGCAGACCTCCGACCAATTGATACACGACACCCGTCAGCGACCCCTTGTACGGCACCTGACCTTCGATGCCTTCCGGAACTAGCTTGGATGCCTCCACTCCATCCTGGAAATAGCGCTCGCCGCCGCCCTCGCGCTGCTGCATCGCCCCTAGTGAGCCCATGCCCCGGTAGATCTTGAAGGTGCGCCCCTGGTAGAGCACGGTCTCCCCAGGACTCTCGTCCGTGCCGGCGAAGAGGTAGCCGATCATCACCGAGCCAGCCCCCGCGGCGAGAGCCTTGGTGATATCCCCTGATTGGATGATACCGCCGTCGGCGATGACCGGGATACCGTCCGCGCTCACCGCCTCGGCGCACTCCATGACGGCGCTGATCTGCGGCACGCCGGCCCCGGAAATCACCCGCGTGGTGCAGATAGCCGAGGGACCGATACCCACTCTGAGAGCATCTGCTCCGGCCTGCACCAGGTCCCGGGCAGCGGCCCCGGTAGCGATATTGCCGACGATCACATCCACGTCGGGGAAATCCGTCTTGCACAACTCGGTGGCCTTGAGCACGTTGCGCGAATGGCCGTGCGCCGTGTCGATGACGATCACATCCACGTCCTGCGCCACCAGGGCCTGGACCCGTTCCGCTAGATCGCCCACGCCCACCGCGGCACCCACGCGCAGCCGGCCCCGGTCGTCCTTGCAGGCGTGAGGATACTGGATCTTCTTCTGGATGTCTTTGACCGTGATCAGGCCCTTGAGCACACCTTCCCCATCGACGACCGGCAGCTTTTCGATGCGGTGCCGGTGCAGGATATCCCGGGCTTCCTCCAGTGACGTGCCCAGAAAGGCCGTTACCAAACCCTCGCGGGTCATCACCTCGTCGACGGTCTTGCTCGCATTTTCCTCAAAGCGCAGGTCGCGGTTGGTAAGGATACCGACCAGCCGGTTTGTATCGTCCACCACGGGCAGGCCGGAAATATGATACTGTCCCATCAGTGCCTGGGCCCGTTGCACCTGGTCCTCCGGTGAGAGCGTCACCGGGTCGGCGATCATGCCGCTTTCCGAGCGCTTCACCTTTTCCACTTCTCTGGCTTGCTCTTCTATGGAGAGATTCCTGTGGATGATGCCCATGCCTCCCTCCTGGGCCAGGGCGATGGCCAGGGCGGCTTCAGTTACTGTATCCATGGGCGCGCTGAGAATGGGGATATTCATGCGGATATTGCGGGTCAGCTGCGTGCTTACGTCGGTGTCCCGGGGCAGCACTTCGGATCTGCCCGGCACCAGCGAGACATCGCTGAAGGTCAGGGCCTGGCAACCTATCTTCTCTTCGATTTTGACCATGAGTTCCTCCCTGCTGAAATGGGTATCAAAAAACCCCCTGACGCAGGCGCATCAGGGGGTGCATTCTCGGCATTTTTCTCCGGCTGTAAAAGGCCGCAAGGCGGTCTGGATGGTGGCGCAGACCGCCCGTAGTGAGGTTTTCTACGCGTATGGGGTACGATCAATGGCATCGCCTCACAACAGAAAAACCCCTGACGCAGGCGCATCAGGGGGTTGATTCTCGGCGTTTTTCTCCGGCCGCAAAAAACCGCAGGGTGGTCGGCCGGGTTTAGGTATTGGATAAACGATGAGGTTCCTCTTCAACTTCTCGACCCATCATTCCTTTCCACTACAGGTGAATATTGGCAACAAATGTATCGGCTTTACCAATCTCTGTCAACAGGATCGGCGCGACTGACCTGTTCCGGCGAAAACTCGTCCGCCAGTAAAAAGAGCCGGCTATTGTTGGCTGAGTTTTGAAGTTCTCTCTATTTCCATCTTTGAACCGGGTCAAATTGTCGCCCATATCGGCCTGTTTTCTTTTTTGAGGGAATAATCTTGCCCCTTTTCCCATCTTTAAGGGTATGGAACTGGAAAGCAAAATCGAGGTTGCCGACTGGGTGCGTGCGGCTCAGGATGGAGACCGGACGGCATTCGGGCGGCTGGTCGAGTGTTATCAGGAAGCGGTCTTCGTCCAGTGTCTGCGCCTGGCGCCCAATCGAGCCGACGCCGAAGACCTAGCTCACGATGCCTTTGTCCAGGCTTTTACCCAGATCGGCCAGCTGCAGGATCCGCATCGCTTTGGGGGTTGGTTGAAGGTCATTGCGCTCAATCTGTGCCGTTCCCATTTCCGCCAGCAATACCAGAAGGTCCTCCCTCTCGAAACCGAACCGACCGGGAGGATCAAAGAACCGCCCGACGAGCGGTGGGAGCAGGTAGAGGAAAATCTGTGGCGTCTGTCGCCGACTCAGCGGCTGGTGCTGGCGCTGCACTACTGGGAAGGGTTTTCCTACGAGGAGATCGCCCGCTTCACTGGCGTACCCCCGGGCACGGTGATGAGCCGGCTGCACCGGGCTCGAAGCAATCTCAGAGAAGGGATCGAAGAAAACGGAACGTGCAATGGAGAGACCCCTATGAACAGCGGACCGGATTTGAGAAGGGAGATCGACGCCGAGATCGAGGCGCTAGGTCGGCTCTTCGCAGACGACCCGGAATCCATGGAACGCCTCAGTGTCTTGCTGCGCCATTCGCCCGCCCGTTTCGGGCGGCTGATCGAGGAGATGGTGCCGG
>Ga0233437_1003154_pt1 | contig 22460 bp, 19 predicted proteins | sample SI_122_August201_FD_182714 | JGI IMG/M metagenome (GOLD analysis project Ga0233437, IMG submission 182714) | Seawater microbial communities from Saanich Inlet, British Columbia, Canada - SI_122_August2016_200_MG | ecosystem: Environmental > Aquatic > Marine > Inlet | place: Canada: British...
AAATATTTCAAAAACTGATTCAATCACAAAAAATCAGGAAAGTGGGTTTCTCTGTTTACTCTCCTGAAAAAGCATTGGAAGCCCTGGACCAGGATGGCATTGATTTTATTCAAATACCGGGGAATGTCCTGGATCGAAGATTTGAAAAAGCCGGCGTATTTGAATTGGCCCAAATAAAAAACAAACAGATACATATCCGAAGTATTTTTCTTCAAGGTCTTTTATTGATGGACCTGGAAGAGATCCCGGGAAAAATGAAATATGCCATTCCTGTGATTGAAAAACTTATAAAGTTAAGCATGCAGTTTGGAATGACTAGAAAAGAAATGGCAATGGGATATATCAAAAATGCATTCCCGGACAGCCACGTTTTATTTGGTGTGGATTCGGTTGATCATGTTAAAGGTAATATGGAATCCTGGCTTCAAAAATATCCAAATGATCTGGTCAACAAAGTTAAAACATTATTTGATGATGTGCCTGAGAATATAATCAATTGCAATATGTGGAAGCAAACCTGATAAGATAGAATTAAATATTATAAGGAATTGAACATGAAAATTTTACTGATTAATGTCTGCCTGAGGGATGATGTTGATAAAATACTGTTTCCAGTTGGACTGGGATATATTGCCAGTGCCATTTCAAGGACAAACCATGAACTTGAAATCATTGACATGGATGCCCATAGAATGTCCTATGCTGAGCTCGAAGAAAAAATGCGTAATATAGACTATGATGCTGTCGGTCTTGGCTGTATAGTAACGGGTTATAAAATTGTTAAAACAATTTCAAAAATTGCAAAGCGAGTAAATCCAAAAGCCTATGTGATTGCCGGCAATTCAGTGGCTTCATCCATTCCTGAAATATTGTTGAAGAATACAGATGTGGATATCGCTGTTATCGGGGAAGGGGATCATACCATTGTTGAACTGCTGGATTTTTTGGACCAGGGCAAGGATATTCAAGACGTTAAAGGGATATATTATAAAACTCAGGATGGAATAAAAGCCACTGCCGGCAGAAATATTGTTGATAATATCGATGATATCCCATTGCCTAACTGGACCTTGTTTGAAATGGAAAGATATCTGGATATGTCAAAAGAATATGTTTCAGAACCTTATCCCATGCCCCAGGAACAGATCAGGGCGTTTGCCGTTAATACGGCAAGGGGATGCGCCTTTAACTGCACCTTCTGCTATCATGTTTTCAAGGAAGAAAAATATAGGTTCAGGTCTACTGAAAGTATCATTGAGGAAATAAGAGAACTGCAGGAAAGATTTGGAGTCAACTATATTAATTTCTGGGATGAGCTGACTTTTTTCTCCAAAAAGCAAACCCATGATTTAATAGAGGGCATTGAGAAATCAGGACTGAAATTTTTCTGGACGGCTTCCTGTCGTGGTAATCTTTTCACCAATAAAGATATGGATTTATTGAAAAGAATAAAAGCTGCCGGTTGTGTCGGGCTTGGATATTCATTGGAATCAGCGAACAAGGATATTTTAAAAAAGATGAATAAAAAACTGGATCCAATGGATTTTATTAAACAGAAAAAAGTTCTGGATGCTGCCGGTATTATCACCTGGACAAGTCTTGTCATAGGGTATCCTGAAGAGACAGAGGAAACCATAAACCAAACCTTTAACCTGTGTTTTGAAAATGATATATATCCGAGCGCAGGATTTTTATTGCCACAGCCTGGAACACTGATTTATCAATATGCCCTGGAAAATGAATTAATTACAAATGAGGAAGAATATTTTCTGGATATGGGTGACCGCCAGGATCTGCGCATTAACATGACTAAAATGCCACAGGATAAGCTTGAAGAATGCGTTAATTCAAACCTTAAAAAAATTCGGGATAAGCTTGACCTTGATTTATCAGATGAACAACTTTTAAAATCCGGAAAATATCGCTCCAAGGCAAAACAATAAATTTTTTGTAACTATTCAGCTCTTATGCTTGAAACCGCCCTGTCTGATGGATATTTGTTTCGATGCTAAACGCTTAGGGCTCACTCAAAAATAACTTTACATTTTGAGAGCCGATTCATCCTGCCCGGCCGCGTTGTGAAAACACGACATATCTTGATATGCCTTAGTTCCCACGCCTTGCCGGCCAGGCGACTCAACTCTCAAGATTGGTAATTTATTTTTAAGTGAACCCTTAACCTCCTGCAAATATCTATCAGACAGGGCTTTTAGATTACTTCTTTTAACGGGTTAAACAATTACAATTTTTAAAAATATTGAAAACAACTTGAAAATATACAAATTAAAACAAGTAAAAAATATTGTCTTTGAGTGTCCTGGATTGAAAGACAGGGCAAATATCAAAAAAGCAATTAAAAACGGCAAAAAGGTGTATGTGCTGGAACCCTTTTGTGCTTATCATCACAGGCGGTTTAGATTTTTCCCATCTCCGCTTCCCAAGTATGTTCAAACCTTTTTAAAGGATGGGAAAATAGAAAAAATTGATGCAGATAAAATGGGGTCAAGAACGATCTCTTTTGCATCAGCGGAAAAAGCGGTGCAGGCAATTGAAACCGTTTTTCCATATTATCTGAAAGATCATAAAACACTCTTTGATTTTGTTGTTAAGGTTCATCATTCCAAACACGCTTTAAATATATTTAAAAAGAACCTGTGTGATATGCTGGGAGATTTTTTTTCTCTGAACACTATGTTTCACAAAATTGAAAACGTGTTCAAAGGAGAAAAAGTCTTAATCTATCCTGACACGGATATTAAAAATTATTTGTATTTAAAGAGAATTGTTAATGACAGCGCTCAAGATGCTTATAAACATAAAAATATTTTATTTTCAAAGAACCGCAATTTATACTATTTCAAAGAACTTTTTGTAAAAAGCATTGTTATCAAGGGTGGTCTGTTTGTCCAGACTTTTGCAAGTCTTTTGTTTGGATTTATATTTTCAAAGCCAGGCAAAAGTCCTGTGAAAGATTATCCTTATGCCATAAGTATTGTTGCTCCCAAAAGGCAGCTGAGAAATAATAGCCGGGGGCCTGGGTTTTTAATAGACAATAAAAAAATCACATCTGACCAGGTTGTGTATACACCCATTGTGCCCATTGATAATGATCAATTAAAAACTTTAAAGTCCTATGGCAGCGATGTTGTTGTACCCCTAAAAATAGGGCGGTTCTTTTCTGACTGGAAAAAATGGTTCTTTTTATGGCTATTATCATTTAAAGGGAAATATTTACTAAATGATAATGAGCTGAAAATAGCTTCATTTGCTATATTCACCTATTTTAAATGGCAGTATGTTATTAAACATATAAGCTTTTCTAATTTTATTACCCATTGCGATTTTTCAACTTCACATATCAGTCGTAATATTTTGTTTGAACAAAATAATATTCAAACATGGTATTTCACGGATGCGGTAAATTTTGGTCATGCGTTTAGGGAATCAGATGAGAAATGGAATCGTCACCCCTTCTGGACCTATCTGCATTATGATCATTTTGTGACATGGTATTCTGATCTTGCAGCTTATTTTGCAGCTCACCCCCAAAGTTTTAAAAAATCACACGTTGTCGGCTGTCTCTGGAGCAGTCATGTGGATAAAAAAACGCATACGGCAGAATATATGGACAGGCTTTTTCCTGGAAAAACAATAAAGAATTCATTTGTAATTGCGGTTTATCCCTCTACCTATACTGTAAAAGGAATCACCTCATATGAAGAGGGAGTTGTTTTTATTGAACATGTATACAGGCTTGTACAAGAGGTAGACAATTTAATCATTATTATTAAAGAAAAAAAAGAGATGCAGCTTCATCTTCAATTGGAGCCGGTGCTGGGGGAAAAACTGGTAACACTTTACAAAGAAATGGAAAAACACCCAAGAATAAAAATATTGACCAATGAATTTGATTCTTCTCTTTTAATGACCAATGCAGATATGTGTATCTCGTTTCCATTTACCTCCACAACCACTGAAGCCTTGAGTGCAAATTTAAAAGCGATCTGGCACGACCCTTGTGAATACTACAGGAATTCGCCTTATGGCCATAATGGAAAAGTGGTGACATACGGCTATAATGATTTGAAAGCTAAAATAATAGAAATTAAAGATATGAAAGCCGGGACCTATCAAAATCCTATATCCCTAGATTCAGATCTCATGGATCCCTGGCGTGACGGGAAAGCTGTAGACAGATTCCGGGATCTTCTCACGCATTATTCAAAAGTTTCTAAAGATGGATAACAAAGAACATCAGGTCAAAAACACCTTTATTTATTTATTGCCTGTTATTATTGGCAATGCACTGCCCTTAATTTCCCTGCCGATATTTACAAGGATCTTAACAAGGGAAGATTTTGGGTTGCTTGCTCTTGTGCAGATATATGCAATCTTTGCAAGCGGTCTGGCCAACTTTGGGATGACGGCAGCCTATGACCGCAATTATTTTCAATATAGAAGTGACAACAGGCAAACAGCTCAATTATTGTACTCTACTATTTTATTTGTCCTGCTGAATTTTGTTTTTCTTGCCGTACTGACATATATATTTAAAGAAACGCTTGCAAGGTTTGTTACCGGTTCCTATCTGTATGGGAACTTGTTGTTTTTTTCCTTTTGCGGGCAATTTTTTTTTAGTATCAGCTATTATTATTTAAGCTTTTTTAAAAATTCCGGAACCGCAAAACGGTTTACGTTTTACACACTTTTTATAAGTTTTACTAATTTTGCAATTTCATTATTTTTAATCGTCTATATCCGCACAGGGGTTATCGGTCTTGTGTACTCGCAATTGTTTTCCGGCATGATGATCTTTTGTGTATTGAGTTATAAGTTTTCAAAAAAATTTAAGCCATCATTTAATAGATCAATATTTTTTGAATCATTAAAGATCAGTTATCCTTTGACGCCGAGAATATTTTTTGGTGTTATAAGCACACAGTTTGATAAATATATGATTGGTCTTCTCACCAGTGCCGGAGGCGTCGGCATCTACAGTATCGGTCAAAAAGTGGCCAATATTATATTTGTTTTTATGACTGCTGTGCAAAATGTTTTTTCACCCCAGGTATACAAGAAAATGTTTGATGACCGGGGAAAGAATCGGGAAAAGAACCCGGAATCTTTGGGACAATACCTGACACCTTTTGCCTATATCGTTATCTCAGTGGCTTTGGTTATCGCTCTTTTTGCAGAAGAAATTGTTTTCATATTAACGCCTCCTGCCTTTCATGGAGCTATTGATATTATTATCATATTATCCATGTTTTATGGGTTTTTGTTTTTTGGCAAGCTCAATGGCAATCAGCTCATTTTTATGAAAAAAACACATGTCACCTCTTTTTTGAGTATGATGAACATTGCATTAAATGTGGGATTAAACATACCATTTATCATGAAATGGGGTGCAGTAGGTGCGGCCTGGGGAACCCTTTTGGCTGGGTTGCTTTCAGGCGCAATTTCATTTGCTGTTTCCCAGCACTATTATGAGATTAAATGGGAATACAAAAAAGTCGGTGCGGTTTTTTCGATATTCTTTTTATCAGCGATTTTAATGATCATCCTGCGCAGCGTATCTACGGGTTACGAAGTTAAAATTTTCGTGAAACTGACAGCACTTATCCTTTATTGCATCCTTGGTGTTAAGCTGAAAGTCATTTCCATGGAAAATGTGATGCTTATTAAAAATATGGTTGTTTTAAGGCGTTCCAGCTAATGCTGTTTAACTCAATCAGTTAACAAAACCAGATTAACATGGAGTTTAGAAAATGAAAAAACAACATAAAATATGTGTCACAAGCACATCCTTTTCAAAAACTGAAGGTTTGAGAAAAGAATTATTAGCAGTATTTCCCAATTCATTTTTTAATGAAGATGGGAGAAAATATAATTCAGAAGAATTAATTGAATATCTGAATGATGCCGATGGAGTCATTTTAGGGCTTGAAAATATGGACAGCAAAGTAATTTCTGCTTTACCGGATTTGCAGATTATTTCTAAATATGGCGTAGGACTTGACAATCTGGATGTTGAGTTTGCAAAATCAGTTGGCAAAAAAATTGGATGGACAGGCGGAGTCAACAAACAATCTGCTGCTGAACAGGCATTGGGGCTTATGCTAGGGATTTGCAGAAATCTTTATCTTTCCGGATATAAATTAAAGCAGGGTGTGTGGGATAAAAACGGTGGCGTTCAGCTTGCGGGAAAGACGGTTGGAATTGTTGGATGCGGTCATGTCGGAAGCCAGGTTATCAGGTTGCTGCAGCCCTTTGGCTGTGAGATATTAATTAATGATATACTTGATAAGAGTGAATTTGCCAAAAAACAGGGTGCAGTTCAGGTTGATTTTGAAACCATAGTGAAAAAGGCGGATATTATTTCATTTCATGTCCCTTTAACAAATTTGACCCATTATATGGTGAATGAAACACAACTCAATAAAATGAAAAGCTCAGCCTTTGTTATCAGCAACAGCCGTGGACCGGTTGTTGAGCAAAAAGCGTTGCACCAGGCGTTAATAAAAAAACAGATTGCAGGGGCTGCCCTGGATGTTTTTGAAGAAGAACCGCCCACAGATCTTGAATTTTTATCTCTTCCAAACTTAATTGTTACACCCCATATCGGTGGCAATGCAAAAGAAGCCATTGAAGCCATGGGAAGAAGTGCAATAAAGCATCTTAAAGATTATTTTTACGGAAAATAAATGTCCAAAGGTAACTATTCAGCTCTTATGTTTGAAACCGCCCTATCCGATGGATATTTTTTTTCGATGCTAAACGCTTAACCTCCTGCAAATATCCATCAGACAGGGCTTTGAGATAACGTCTTTTAACTGGTTAAACAATTATGTCCAAAGAAACCTATATCTGGCTGTCCCATGTTCTTGATGTAAATACCCCTCTTTACGGGGGCGGAACAGACTGGGAATGTATAAAAGATAAAGACATACAAAAAGGCGATTCCTGTAATACAAGCCGGCTTTTGCTGCCCAGTCATACAGGGACCCATGTGGATGCGCCACTGCATTTTATTGAAGATGGAATAGCTATTGAAGAATATGCTGTTGAAGATTGGATATTTAAACATCCGAGTCTTGTTTTTGTTGATCCTGAAAAAGGTGGTTTAATAAAACCAGGTGATTTAAATATAAAAAAAAATGAAAAAACAGATATTGTTCTTTTTTGTACTTCATTTGAAAAATTCAGGCATGATGAAATATATTGGAAAGAAAATCCGGGTATTGCAACTGAAATGGCTGATTATTTATTAGATCAATACCCGAATTTAAAAGCCATCGGCATGAATTTTATTTCAATCTCAAGTTTTAAGCATCGAGATGTGGGAAGATTATCCCATAAGGCTTTCCTTGGTAAGGGCATCAGAATTATAGAAGATATGCACTTGCTGGCATTGCAGCCGGGTGATGTCATTAAAAGTATTATGGTTTTGCCCTTAAGATTTAAAGCCGGGGATGGGGCACCCTGTACAATTATTGCCCAAAGAGCCGTGATATAATGGAACCTGAAGCATATTTTTTTGATTTTGACGGCGTTATTGTTGATTCCGTGGAAATAAAAGCAAAGGCATTTGCTTTATTGTTTGAAAGTCATGGCAGCCGGATCCAGGAAAAGATTGTGAGTCATCATTTGAATAATGGCGGCATGACACGAGCGCAAAAAATAAAATATTATTTTGAGAATTTTGTTGGTCAAAAAATATCAGAAATTGATCTGGCCAATTATTGCGAAAAATTTTCACAGATTGTTGAAAATGAGGTTGTGGCAGCTCCTGAAATTGAGGGAGCAAGAGATTTCTTGCAAAAAGTTTTTGGGACAATCAAGTGTTTTATCGTATCTGCCACACCGGATGATGAACTGGTCAGAATCGTTGAAAAACGGGATTTAGATAAATATTTTATTGAAGTTTTAGGGTCTAAACATTCCAAAACTCAAAATTTAATCTATCTTATAAAAAAATATCATTTAACTAGTTTTAATTGTAAATTTTTTGGTGATGCAATAAATGATTATAATGCCGCTAAAAATTGTTTCGTGCCTTTTATTGGAATTATACCGGATACAGATTCACCTCTTTATAAAAAGGCACCTGAGATGATGTGGAGTAAAAATTTTTTGTATGGCAATATTGGAAAGATTATTTGATGCCCATTATTATATGTAACTCAACTTTCGGAGTTGGCAGATTTGAGTAGGGTCAGGCTTGCATTATTGTATTTTTGATATAGATTTATTGATAAAAACACAATAAAACAAGCCTGACCCCGTCTGCAAGAACTTAAGACCGAAAGTTGAGTATGTAAGGATAAGGATGATTATGAAATCAGAAATTCGGAATAAATTAAAAAATAAATTGCCCTCAGTGGGAAGCTGGATGCAGATACCTGATCAATCTGTTGCAGAAATTATGGGAAACTCTGGTTATGACTGGATTGCTGTTGATATGGAACATGGTGCTATTTCCAAAAATAATTTACCCGGGCTTTTTAATGCCATTTCGTCAGGAGGTGCAGCCCCTTTTGCAAGGGTTGCAAGGGCAGAATCTGTTTATATAAAAGAAGCTCTGGATTCAGGGGCACAGGGTTTGATATTGCCTATGATTGAAACGGGAGCGCAGCTTGAAAATGCCATTAGTGAAGCACATTACCCGCCTTTGGGTAATAGGGGTATTGGATTTTGCAGGGCAAATATGTTTGGAAAGAATTTTAAAACCTATTTTGAAAATGAGAATAACCCCATTATCGTGGCGCAGATTGAGCATAAAAGGGCTGTTGAAAATATGGATTCCATTCTGAAAGTAAAAGGGCTTGATGCCATAATGATAGGGCCCTATGATCTGTCAGGATCCATGAATATGACAGGAGAATTTGATCATCCAGCGTTTGTACAGGTTCTTAAAACCATATTTGATAAAGCGTTGCACTATAACATTGCAATGGGCCTTCATATTGTTGCGCCTGATAAACAGCAGTTAAAAAATAAAATTGATGAAGGGTATCAGTTTATAGCATATGGAATAGATGCTTTGTTTCTTTATAACTCCTCAGAAAATCCAGAAATGTAAAACCAAGGTAAATAATGGTGGAGAATATGAATATAATCGTGTTTGGCGGGTCTGGTTTTTTAGGCTCTCATGTATGTGATAAATTAAGTGATGCAGGGCATATAGTCACAATATTTGATATTGCCGGGTCCAAGTATCTGCGTGATGATCAAAAAATGATCGTCGGGGATATCCTTAACGAGCAAAAGGTAAAACAAGCAGTCAAGGGCAAAGACATTGTTTTTAATTTTGCCGGTATTGCAGATATCGGAGATGCCAATAACAGACCTGTAGATACCGTAAAGTATAATATACTGGGTAATACCATTCTTCTTGAAGCATGCTGCGATTCAGAGGTTAAAAGATATGTGTTTGCAAGTTCAGCATATGTATACAGCAAATCAGGCGGGTTTTATAGATGCAGCAAACAGGCCTGCGAGCTTTATATTGAAATGTTTAATAAAAATTATGGTTTGGAATATACTATATTGCGTTATGGGTCCTTATATGGACCAAGGGCGGGAGTGGATAATGCAATTTTCAGATTTGTTGCCCAGGCATTAAAAGAAAAAAAAATAAGTTATGAAGGCAGTCCTGAATCTTTGCGTGAATACATACATGTTGAAGATGCAGCCCTCTGCAGCCTAGAGATATTAAAGTCGGACTATAAGAACCAAAATATTATATTAACCGGGCATCAGTCTATTACGGTGGGAAATGTCTTAAAAATGATTGCAGAAATCCTTGGCAAAGACATTGAATTTGTATTTGAAAAAGATTTGGCCACCAAACATTATGAAATAACCCCTTATTCATTTAATCCGCGTATCGGAAAAAAATTGACGACCCCATTTCATGAGGATCTTGGTCAGGGAATTTTGCGTGTGATTGAAGAGCAATATCTGGAAAAGCATCCTGATTTGAATAAGGAGCAGGGCCTTTTCCTTAAATAATAAATAATGGGGTCAGGCCTGCATAGTTGAATTTAGGGGTTCAATAAATTCAACTATGCAGGCCTGACCCCACAAAATTTTGACCCCACAAAATTTGGAGAAAATAATGAATATTGTTGCAATTATCCCCGCCCGTATGGGCTCCTCTCGTTTTCCAGGTAAACCCATGGCAAAAATACATGGTGTTCCAATGATCGGGCATTGCTATTTTCGGACCCGCATGTGTAAATCTTTGTCCAATACTTATGTCGCAACCTGTGACAAAGAAATTTATGACTATATTGAATCCATTGGCGGCAACGCTGTCATGACACAGGACAGCCATGAAAGAGCCACTGACAGGACTGCCGAGGCGATGTTGTCTATTGAAAAGACCACAGGAAAAAAGATTGATATTGTGGTTATGGTACAAGGTGATGAGCCCATGGTAACACCGCAGATGATTGAAGCTTCCATTGATGGGATGCAAGGGGATAATGCCATTGAGGTTGTTAATTTAATGGCCCAAATGAAGACAGTGGATGAATTTAAAGACCCGAATGAAGTCAAGGTTGTTGTTGATCTGAATATGGATGCAATATATTTTTCAAGGGAACCGATTCCTTCCATGAAAAAGGGTGTGGACACTGTTCCCATGATGAAACAGGTGTGTATAATACCTTTCCGCAGAGAATTCTTATTAAAGTTTAATGATATGCCGGAAACCCCTCTTGAGATCATTGAATCCGTTGACATGATGCGGATAATTGAAAATGGCGGAAAAGTCAAGATGGTTAAGATTGAAGACATTTCCTTAAGTGTTGATACTCCAAAGGATCTTGAAAACGTTGTTGAGATGATGAAAAATGATGATTTTATGAAATCATATGTTTAAGACAATGGGGTCAGGCTTGCATAGTTGCGTTATTGAGAGATAACGCAACTATGCAAGCCTGACCCCAGACAGATATGACCCCAGACAGATAAGAGGATAAAATGGGTATTTATTTAGTTACAGGCGCGGCAGGATTTATAGGAAGTGCTGTTGCAGTTAAATTATTAGAGTTGGGCAATAAAGTTGTTACTATTGATAATTTGTCCACTGGGAATGTTGAGAATATTCCTGAAGGGGTGGAATTCATTGAGGGTGACTGCCAGAATAGAGATATATATAAAAAAATTCCACAATGCAGATATGATGCAATTTTTCATATTGCCGGACAAAGCTCTGGTGAAATCAGCTTTGATGACCCATCCTATGATTTAAGGACAAACACAGAATCAACATTGCATATTTTAAAACATGCAATGTCGTCAGGTACCAAAAGAATTGTATATGCAAGCACAGTATCGGTGTATGGTAAAGTAGGGGATTGCCCCATTTCAGAAGATCATTCAACTTTCCCTGAATCCTTTTATGGTGTTGGAAAACTGGCAAGCGAGAATTATTTAAGAATATATGAAAATTATGGAATCAACTCAACTTCTTTAAGACTATTTAATGTATATGGCCCGGGACAGAATCTTTCGAATATGCGGCAGGGTATGGTCAGTATTTTTATGGCACAAATGGTTATGCAGGGCAAAATTCATGTGAAGGGAAGCCCGGACAGGTTTAGGGACCTTGTGTATATTGATGATGTGGTAGACAGCTTTCTAGATTGTCTGGGTTGTGAAAGCTCGTACGGACAAATTATTAATATTGGCACAGGTGTCCGCACCAGTGTAAGAGAGCTCATTGACGATATGATCAGGCTTTATGGGCAGGAGATATCTGTAAAGTATGAAGGCAGTACAGCCGGAGATATCCATGGTATCTATGCCGATATTTCAAGAGCGCGGCAAAAATTAAACTTTAACCCCATGATTGATCTGGAAACAGGATTGTTAAAAATGCTGGACTGGGTAAAGGGTCAGACCAATAATGCCTGAATGCAGAATATGCGGAGCCGATGAATCTTATCAGAGCATAAAAGCTGCTGTTGTATATGGCGGAAAGGATTACCATAACTTCTGGTTTTGCCAGGAGTGTAAAATTATTTATCTTTTCCCGTTTTTATCCATTAAAGATGAAGCGTTTTTTTATAAAAAAGAATTTGAAAAATTTATGGATTCCCGATCAGGATCTGACAGGGACTGGTCAGGCGCAGAGGAACATGTCAAAACAAATCAGGACCAGGTTTCCCGAAGATGGAATTTTCTTGAACCCTATGTAAAAAAAGAAATGGATATTCTGGAGATTGGTTGTTCATCAGGCTTTATGATGAATAAATTCAGAGAGTTCGGGATGAATTGCACGGGAATCGAACCCTCCGGAGAATTTTTAGCGTTTTTAAAGAAGAACGGGCACAGGGCGTTTCCAGGTTTAAAGACAATGAAACAGGATATGCCAGAAAAATTTGATTTAATCGTTCATTTTTTTGTTTTAGAGCATATAAGAGATCCTTTTGACTTTTTTAAAGAAACATATGCCATGCTGAAACCCGGCGGCAGGATTATTGCTGAGGTACCCTGCGCAAATGATCCATTGACATCAATGTATACTATTCCTGAATTTGAAAAATTTTACTGGTCCATAGCGCATCACTATTATTACAACCCGGAATCTATTTCATATATCCTTGAGAAACTGGGGTATGAATATGAATTGATCCCTGAACAGCGCTATGATCTGTCAAACCATATGACATGGATGATGGAGGGAAAGCCGGGAGGTCAGGGAAAATATGATCAAATCTTCAGCCGGCAGTTAAATGAAAAATATATGGATGATCTTAAAAGCAAATGGGTGTGTGATACAATGGTTGTGGTAATAGATAAATAGCGGCCACAGAGAATCAACGGGTTTCTGTCAGGCACTAAATCATGTTTACAAATAAAAAGGGTCAACGGAAAAAGGATGATAAATGATAAAAAAATTTCTTAAGAAATTAGTGAATCATGCAGGTTATGATTTGATTAATAAAAAAGTTATGCCGGAAGTTATTTATAGTTTGGATGACAAATTTAATCCTTTATATGATCTTGCCCAGGAAAAATGTCAGATGGTCAGTACGGATAATTTTTATAGAAGGCAAAGACACTATACCCTTAATTATTTATTATGGAGTTTAAAATCAAATCAGGGTGATTGTTGTGAACTGGGATGCTGGAGAGGTTTGTCGGCTTATCAGATTGCAACTCACATGAAATCCCTGGGCGGTAAAAACAATTTTCATATTTTTGATTCTTTTGAAGGCTTATCAGAATACAAGGATATTGATATTGTTCAAGGTGTTAAACAGGATCTTGGCCAGAGGAGAGAACAATTTGCCTGTAGTGAAAATATTGTTCGTTCAAATTTAGGTAAATTTGATTTTATAAATTATTATAAGGGCTGGATTCCTGACCGGTTTAATGAGGTTAAGGATCATCAGTTTTCATTTGTTCACATTGATGTTGATTTGTACCAGCCAATTTTTGATTCTTTTGATTTTTTCTATCCAAGACTGGTACAAGGGGGAATCATGGTTTTTGATGATTATGGATCAACCATGTTTCCCGGAGCTAAAAAAGCGGTTGATGAATGTCTTAAAAAACATAACAATTGTTTCTTTTTACCGCTTCCTTCAGGTCAGGCATTTTTAGTCAAAAACTGATTATAATTGGGGTCATAGTTGGGGTCAGGCTTGCATTGAGAAAATAACGCAACTATGCAAGCCTGACCCCAGCCGATTGATAAGGGAATAAAGACATGAAGCTTGTTACAGGAATTCTTGATGAAATAAGGCTTTGGCTTATTGGTTTTTTAAGCTTTATCCCGGGACGGGTTGGAAGATTTTTACGATTTTTGGTTTTCTTTCCTTTTTTTAAAAAATGCGGGAAAAAAGTTTCCTTTTCTTCCAATATTGTTATCCATGGATTTAAAAATATTAGTCTGGGAAACAATGTAACAGCAGGCACTTATCTGCGTTTATACGCATCAGGAAACAATAACGAACAAATTATTATCGGAAACAATGTTGCTTTTAATGATAATGTGATGGTGAATGCCGATTTCGGTGGATATATCAGCATTGGGAATAATGTGGCCATAGGGCCTAATGTAGTATTTCGGGCAAGCAACCATAATTATATTAAAAAGGATATTTTAATTAATAAACAGGGACATAAAAAAGGGAATATAATCATAGAGGATGATGTCTGGATCGCTGCAAACGTTGTGATTTTACCTGGCGTTACCATAAAAAAAGGTGCTGTTGTTGCTGCAGGGGCTGTGGTTGCAAAGGATGTTGAAAATTATAAAGTGGTAGGAGGGATACCCGCAAAAAATATTTCTGTGAGAAAATAAGATGTTAAAAATTATTATTTCAAATAAATTATCCAGGAAATTTTTAAACAGTGCGGAAACATATTCGTTTATTTCATTTCGGGATCTGACAAAAAATGAAATCTCAACGGCCAGGAAATATAATGTACAAAGACATTTATTGGCCGGTTTAAACTATGAAGCCAAAAAAGATTTTTTTTATGAATTCGAAAAGTTCTGGAATGAGCTAATAAGCCCATTTGATAATCAGCACCCTTTTTGGCGAAATGTTTTTTCAACTAAAATGCAGGAATGGGAAAAATCACCGGTTTATTTGATCTTAGTATTATATTCTTTGCACCATTCAGGTTCAAAAGAAGAATCAAATCTCATCATCATCTGCAACAGCATTGAAGAAGGTAATGTTTGTAAGCAATGGGGTGATGTTCATGGATGGGAAGTGTTAGACCGGTATTTTGGCAATTATCCAAAATTCATTGTAAGAATAATACAGGAATTAAAAAATTTAATTCATTTTGGAGTTGTTGCCTCAAAGTTAACGATTAAAAAAATATTTTCCCCAAAGGTTGCGCTTGATACAAATACAAAGAATCAAAGGGTTTTAATCTCCACTTTATTTTATAAAAATTGTTTTATTAACGGCCGGTATACAGATCATTTTTTTGGAGAACTGGAGGCATTGTTTAAAAAAAATGATTATGAAGTGGCGTATCTGGCAGGGCCGATAGGAAACTATTTTAAAGCAGTAAAAGAGGCCGGGAAAAGAGAAGCATTTTATATTCCATATTCACTGATCTCCTGGATGGATTTGTTTAAAATACTAAATTCATTGTTAACTCGAAAAAATTATATAAAAAAAGCGGTTTTTAAAAAAACTGATTTTTCAGATTTAATTAAATGGAGCATGAGGCGGAATAATAATTTTTTTAATTGTGATTCCGAGGTGTTTTATATTGCCGTTAAAAAATTATGTAAAAACAAAAAATATGATAAATTAATCCAATTGTATGAAGGAAATATTACAGAGAAAGCTTCTATACAGGCCTTTAAAGAATTTGGTCGAGGCAAAAAAATACTGGGGTATAGTTTCGCCGTTGTTTACCCGTTAAATTTGAAAATACACAGGACATCAAAAGAACGTTTTGGCTCTCCTTGTCCTGATCTGCTGGTTACAAGCGGAACAGAAACAAAAAAGCTGCTGTCCTGTCGCGGGGATTATAAAAATTTGGAACTATATCCGGGCTGCTCTTTGCGTGAATTTCCACAGATTAATGTATCTGAATCTTTAGACGATGGCGCTGATAATACGATTTTGATTGCACTGGATGGTACCTGGTCGTGTATTTTTTTACTGGACTGGATATTGTTAAATTTCAAACACTTAAAAGAGCCAAATAAAATAATATTAAGAGGTCATCCTAGTGTCCCCGTTGCGGGCTTATTATCTCAATGTGTAAATCAACTGCCTCAAAATTTTTATATTTCATCAAAAAAGCTTGATGAGGACCTGTCAAGGTGCTTTTGTGTTATTTACAGGCAAAGTTCAGTCGGGCTTCAGGCCTTAATGAACGGTATCCCTGTGATTCAATTGAATATTGACTCTCCATTAAATGGTGATCCAATTGAAACCTTACATGATTGTAAATGGGTGGTTGATAATATGAATGATTTGAATGCCTCGCTAAATGAAATAAAGGCTTTGGAAACAGATGAGAAAAGAACGGGCATGATAAAAGCAAAAAACTATTCTACCCGATATTTTACACCTCCGGATCATGAAACATTAACCCCTTTTTTAAAATAAAGGTAATTATTCAGCTCTTACGCTTAAAACCGCCCTGTCTGATGGATATTTTTGTTCGATGCTAAACGCTTAACCTCCTGCAAATATCCATCAGACAGGGCTTTGGGGATAACTTTTTTGCCCGATTGCTGCTGAATATTAAAAAGCCTCTAAAAAGTTTAATATGAAAAAAAACTACTCAAGTACTAATTTAACACTGATTATTCCAACCAAAGACCGTCCTGAGAAAATCAGGGATTTACTAGACAGCATTGCCGCACAAAGTGTTCAGTGCCGCAGGATTATCATCGTTGATGGCGGGAAAAGCATAGAACAAATCGTGCTCTCGTATAAGCGCCTTCCCATTGAATATTATTCCTGCCATCCACCGGGGCAGATCAAACAAAGAAATCTTGCAATGACCAAACTTGAATCTGAAGATAAGCTGGTGGCCTTTTTTGATGATGATCTTGTTTTAATGCCGGATGCCATGAAATACATGATTGAAATGTGGAATAATGTTGAGAAAGAAACTGCCGGTATTTCATTTAATATTGTCAATAATCCTCCTTTTAAACATAATCTCCTTAAATATCTTACGGGCATGAGCCATAAAAATATGGGAACCATTCTTCCTACAGGCTATAATGTGCCGATTTCTCCCACAAAAAAAAATATTAAAACCCAGTGGCTTTGCGGTGGCGCTACAGTTTGGAAAAAAGTATCCTGGAAAAGCATCTGAACAGGGAAGTCCAGTCTCGATGGGCCATTTGTGAAGATATTATTTTCAGTTATCCTTTATCCCAAAAATATCCTTTGTATGTCTGCTCGGATGCAAAGGTCCGCCATGAACATGTGTACGATCATAATGCAAAAATTGATCACAGATATTACGGCCGCACGGCGACTCTGTGGCGATTACATTTTGTTGAATTAAATAAAACACTTTCAAAAAAACTTTTCTTTTATATGATATCAGTCCAGATTTTAATCAGGCTTTGTACTGGCGTGGCCCTGTTTAAAAAATCTGAATTAAATTATGCATTTGGTCAAATGACAGCCTTAAATATTGCCATGAAGTCATTTGTAAAAAATAAAAAAATAATAAGTGTTTTGGAAGAGGATTTTTAAAACTGAATGTAACTATTCAGCTCTTATGTTTGAAACCGCCCTATCTGATGGATATTTTTGTTCGATGCTAAACGCTTAACCTCCTGCAAATATCCATCAGACAGGGCTTTGAGATAAAGTCTTTTAACGGGCTAAACAATTACAACTGAATTTTAAAAAGGAAACTATTTTTTGAGGAATATTCAGTCAGTTTCTTTATATTTAGGCATTGCATTATGAAAATAGCAGTAACAGGGGGAACTGGTTTTGTAGGGAAAAAATTAGTTTTAAAACATTTGAAAAATGGCGATTCTGTGAGAGTGCTGACCCGAAAATCAGGCAAAGACATTGATTTACCAAAACAGGTTGAGATCCATAATGCAGATTTGCTGGGCAGGTCAGACCCATTAGTTTCTTTTGTAAACAATTCAGATGTTTTGTACCATTGTGCTGCCGAGCTCAATAATGAGAAGTTAATGAATCATACACATGTTGAGGGTACAAAAAATTTATTGGAGGCCGCATCCGGAAGAATAGGGCGATGGGTACAATTAAGCAGTGTGGGGGTCTATGGGCCCTATAGAGCCGGTATTATTAATGAAACAACACCCAATAATCCTGTGGGTGAGTATGAAGTGACAAAAGCCCGGTCCGATGAAATCATAATGGATGCGGGTTTGAAAAGTAAGATTGAGTATTCAATCCTCAGACCTTCAAATATATTTGGACCCACCATGAAAAACCAGTCTTTATTTCAATTGATAAAGATGATTGACCGGCAATTGTTTTTTTTTATTGGCAGGCCCGGGGCATCTGCAAATTATATTCATGTGGATAATGTGATTGATGCCTTAATAAAGTGCGGAGAAAAAAAAGCGTCTTTAAACCGGGTTTTTAATATTTCAGATTATATGGTAATGGAAGATTTTATTGGTGTCATTGCAGATAAATTGAATAAAAGTAAACCTAAATTCAGGCTGCCGGAAAATATGGCACGTTTTGCAGCTGGATTATCCCGGGTGTTTACTAAGGTTCCTTTAACCCGGGCAAGAGTTGATGCACTCACACTAAGATCCTCATACTCTATTGAAAAGATAAAAAGCAAATTGGGTTATTCGCATAAAAAAACAATGGAACAAGGGTTGGCAGAAATGGTAGATGCCTTTAAAGAAACATAAATCTTAATGAGAAAACAGGATTTATCTGTGAATCAAAAAATAAAAATTTGTAGAGTTTCTACTGTAGCATATTATGTGACAAATCATATCAAACCCATTGCAGAGCACCTGAGAGATAAGGGCATGGAAGTTGTTTTGATGTGTTCCTATGGGCCTGAAATACACCAGATCAATCTGGGATCCGGCCTGTCCTATGAAGAGATTGAAATCGCTCGCCAGATTGATCCCAAAAAGGATATTATCACATTATTTAAATTGATTAAGGCCTTTAAAAAACATCAATTCGATATTGTTCATTCCACAACCCCAAAGGGGGGATTGTTATCGTGTATTGCTGCATTTTTAACTGGGGTGCCGGTGAGACTCCACACCTGGACCGGGCAGCCCTGGGTTACCTTAAAGGGTCCTAAAAAGCTTGTAACAATGTGTGCAGATATACTGATCGGTCTTCTTTGCACCCGATGTTATGCAGACAGTCCCAGTCAGCGGGATTTTTTAATCAGACAAAAAATAGTAAGATCTAAAAAAATTAAGGTTATCCATAAAGGGTCACTTTCAGGTGTTGATATTGAAAAATTCAGGCCTCAAATCTTAAATTCTGCTGACAAAGATATTAAAAAAAAAAAGATCGGCCTGTCAAAAAAATCAAAAGTAATCTCTTTTATTGGACGTATAAACAAAGACAAAGGGATCATTGAGCTTATATCCGCATTTAAAAGGACCCTGGAACTCGGATATGACATTGAACTTTTATTGATCGGACCTCTGGATCAGGACAGTGATGGATATGGGTTTGTGAAATTGGAAGAATATATTAAGGATTGTTCAAAAATTCATTATGTCGGATATCAGAAGCACCCGGAAGATTACCTGGCAGTCTCTGATATGTTCTGCCTGCCAAGTTACCGCGAAGGATTCGGCACAACTGTTATTGAAGCTGCAGCCATGGGGATACCCTCTGTTGGAACAAAAATAAACGGCCTTGTGGATGCCATTGTGGATGGAGAAACCGGCATACTTGTTGAATTGAAAAGTGTTGAAGGATTAATTTCTGCGTTCAAGCGTTTACTTGATAATCCTCAATATCTTGAAAAGATGGGTAAGCAGGCCAGATTAAGGTGTGTTCAGAATTTTGATAGGAAAATAATCAATGATTTGCTGATGAAAGAATATTTGAATATTTTAAATATGGATCAAGATAAATTTTTCTCTTAATTATCGGGTTAATGCCGTCAGTGACGAATTTAAGCTCTGGTACTCAAAAAGATAATATAAATATTTTTGTTCCCCTGATATCAGATCATCCTGTATATCATAAACTATTTTCAGATCAATCAATCTTTCTTTAAATGCCTTTAATGAAATCTCCATACGTTCTTTAAGAATTTTAATTTGCCTGGTCTGGACTTTAATTTTTTTTTCGGCTAATTGTATCTGGCGATAAAGTGTAGTTATCTGGTTTGTTATACTCAGTTCAGCTTGTCTGAGCTGTACTTTTGCTTGTCTAAATTTTAGCTTAGCCTGGAGATAATTTTCTTTGGGATCCAATGGGTATAAAGGGTATATAAAAATAATGCCTGCATTATATTCTGTTTCTTCCAGATTTTTTGCCTTGTCAATAGAAGACCCCTGGCCCTTTTTATTAATGCTGACATAAAGATCAACCTGGGGAAGATATTGATTTTTTGCAACAGCCAGCAGAAGTTTTTCTTTTTTCAGGTTTGCTTTTAATTGGGTCAGATCTTTGTTTTTGTTCATTGCAAAAATGATAAGATCATCTAATTGTCGCAATGGTTCATTTGTCTTAAAACCGCTGATGACCTTGATGTGTTCCTTTGTGTTCAACAGCATTTTAAGGCCTTGTGTGCTGGTTTGAAATGAAGCTTGTGAGGAAAATAGTTTTTCTTTTGCTTCATAGACTTTAATCTGGGCAGACATAACATCAATTTCAGGTATCATGCCCAATCTTTGTTTTGATTTCAAATTTTTTAACAATTGCTTGTTGATGTCAAGTATCTCCTGGTATACTTTAATTTCCTTTTGCCTTAATGCAGTCTCAAAAAAAGTGATTTCAACCCTCTGGATAAGATTTATCCGGGATTGAATAAAAAAATCTTTTTGAATGTCACGATTAAACCGGCTTTCTTTGACAGGGGCAAAAGCCGGGCCCACAATGCCGTCTTTTAACAGATGATGGCTGTAGAACAGGTTGATGCCGGTATAATGATCATCCCTGGATGCGACACCCATGGTATCGGGGAATGATTCTATGGAAAATCCAGGTCCTAACCTGTAATTTGTAACTTCTGTGTAAAAGGGTGAATAATCAGACCTTCCATAATTAACTGATAGTGACAACAAGCCACCTAAAGGAACCTTCTGTGAAATGCCGGCCTGATAGTGTTGGTTTTTTGTTTCAAGCTCAGACACATCAGGATCATCTTCCCAGTATGTGTAGGAAGAATCCAGGTTAAGGGCTGGGATATACTCGGCCAGCTTTTTATTTATTTCAGATTGTTTGATTTCAAGTTCCAAACGGTTCAGCCGAATTTCAGGGTTATTTTCCAAGGCGAGTTTAACTGCTTCAGGCAGGGTCAACTCCAGAGAAAAGCTGACTGAGGCCCACAGGGTAGAGATGGCACAAGCTATGATTATGCAGATATGTATAATTTTTAGTTTCACAAATGAATATTATCCCGGGTAAGCTTGCCCTTGATTCTAAGCACTCTTTTAAACAGTAATGTTGCAATACGTTCATCTTCAACAATTATGCTTGCTTCAGCAGAAAATCCCGGTTTCACCTCATACCGATTCCCAAACACTATCATATGATATGGTCTTTCAAGTTTGAGGGTTACAGGGTAATAATTTTCTTTTAAAGCTTGTGTACCATTGATAAGAGTATTTATTTTTTCTTCTATCCCAATACTTGAAGAAGGTCCGCCTGCTGTGCTGTCAATCCCTGTTGTTAAAACTGTTGCGGAAAAAAGCTTATATTCGCCTTTGGGAAAAGGTTTTATAGCTATACGGGCTTTTTGCCCGGTTTTTACCAGGGGAAAATCTTTTTCTGAAATCTGACACTCAATACGATATTCATCAGTTCCTCCAATTTTTAAAACAACTTCGCCTTTGGAGACTGATCTGCCCTCAAGGTGTTTGGTATCATATGTCATAATGATCCCGGAAATGGGCGCTGTAACTTTGGTCAGCATGAGTTTTTTCATCACAGCTTCCAATCTTTTCTCCTCTGTGATAAACGCTTTTTGGTTTGTAATGAGTTCCTGCCTTAAAATATCAATCTCTTTCTTGCGGGCTAAAGCGTTTCTAAGCACAGCTTGCTGTCTTGCCAGCCTTGCCCGGGCAGTATCCAGTTGATCCTTGTCATATTTATTCATTAAAAGTGCCAACTTGTCTTTGGCAAGCGACAAATCTGTTAAGAACAATATCCTCTGGTGGGAGCTGTTATCCAGTTCTAGTTGGGAAACCAGTTTTAATGAAAAGGCTCTTTTCATTCTGTTAAAATCAAGGTTTGCTTTTTCAAGTTGTTGGTATGCCCTTTTGACACTACGCTGCCCAAAGCTGATTTCTTCTGCTTTCGGTCCTTTTTCCATGATCCTGAATCCGGCTTCTGCCTCGTTTAAAGCGGCTTTTGCCTCAGCAATGGTACTTGTTACGTTTTCTTGCCTGATAGCAATATTTTGTTTTGTTTGAATAATATTATTTTTTAATTCAGCTAATTTCAGCAAGCTTGATTCTGTTTCCAGTTTTCTGTCCCTGTCTTCCAGGGTAAAGAGCAAATTTCCTTTTTTTATTTTTTCGCCCTCATTTACTGCCATGCTTTTAATCATACCGTCTATTTCAGGTTTGACATCTACCCATGAAGCACAGATAACTCTGCCTTGCCCTTTTGCAGTAATATCCATTCTAAAAAACCAGAATAAAATAAAAATCAGGGTAAACTGCAGATTCCGGTCCATTCCGTCCACTCAATCCGGGGCATTCCGTCCACTGATTCCGATTGATTCCGTCCACCCATTCCGGAGCATTCCGTCCGGTTTGGTTTAAGTTTAGGAACACCACCCGACGC
>Ga0233437_1003160_pt1 | contig 22436 bp, 30 predicted proteins | sample SI_122_August201_FD_182714 | JGI IMG/M metagenome (GOLD analysis project Ga0233437, IMG submission 182714) | Seawater microbial communities from Saanich Inlet, British Columbia, Canada - SI_122_August2016_200_MG | ecosystem: Environmental > Aquatic > Marine > Inlet | place: Canada: British...
AGGTGCGGATGCGGATGTGCGCGAGGTCGGTGATGCCGCCGTCGGCTTCGAGACCGTCGAGGATGGCGCGGAGGTTGGCCTCGGCGCGGGCTACTTTTTCGGCGGCGGTCATCGGACAACCCCCTTGATCGGTCGCCACTCCTCGAACGACGCCGAGTCAACGCCGTTGGTGAACACCTCGGGCGTACCGTCGTGGCAGACACGAAGCTCCACCTGGACGCAATCGCGCTTGTCTGCGGTCTCCTTGTTGAGCCACACTGTGACGGTCTCGCCGCGCTGTAATGTCAGTTCATCAATCCGGACCATGGCGATCGGCCTCATCGATCCACCTCCTGGGCAACCCGCCCATGCTCCATCCAAGGCTCCGCCGCCCCGCTGTCGAGGTCGGCCAACATATCCTCGTCTCGCTGTTGCTGGCTCCGCTCGTCGTCGATGACACAGCGGCAAGCGTGGTCCTCGTCGAACACGTACCCGCATTCGGAACACCGGCCCGGCTCCTCCTCCCGGTCCCACTCGCCGGAGTCGAAGTCGAGGCAGAGGGCGACGGCGTTGCGAGGGCGGTAGGTCATCGCTTCGCCATCGCATCCCGTAGCGCGTCCTCGTACCGGTCCAGGTCAGCGGAGCGAACCGTCAGCGGCAGATCCTCCCACCGCTTGACCGTCGATGCCGAGACACCCAGCCGCCCACCCATGTCGCGAAGTTTGATATTCAGGAGGAGCCGCCGCGCCTTGCAGTCGGCTACCCGTTCGGTCGTCGTCGCCATTACCCAACCTCCATGTTGTGTTTGACTGTATCGAACGGCGGAACGCACGTCAAGCGGTATTCGTGACGGAATGAAAACGCCTATCCTTCATAGCCCGCCCGCGAGTCGTTTCCCCTTGACTCCCCCCGCCTCCCCGGTGCTACCGTAGAGACGCGATGACCGATACCACAACGACTCCAGTTTCCACGCCCCGCTCGCTGCCGATCGGTCATCGCACACCTACGGCGGCGGGCGGGCGCGTGGTCTCTTATCGATTAGCACCGAGGGCAGGAAGACGGTCGATCTCGCAAGTCTGTAATGATGCAGGATACGAGTTGTCTACCGCTTTGCTCGTCGTTGGATTTCGCCGCGCCGACCGAACGCAGCAAAACGACAACAACGAACAGCCCTCGGTGCCCTTTTCTCCCGCCGGCATCCCGCCGGCTGCGTCCCCGGTCTCGCCCCAGCCGGGGGCGCACCTTTGGAGCCACCGTCGCGCCCGTGCATTCGCCCCTGCGGTGGATGGCAGCCGCGGGCGCGGCGGCGGTAGGGGGATGACATGCAGGAACTACTAGCCCTCGCCTGCGCCGTTGCGTGGGCGCTCTGGGCGACGGCGGGGAGGGTGTGAGATGCCAGAGCGACTGACGGGCACAGCTCTACGCGAGGCGATGGGCGAAGCCAGGCGGAAGGCTTGGACTCCCGGTATGCTCGCGCGCAACGGGTGCCGGTACCTCGGCGACGACAAGCGCAGCGGCGAGATGATCTGGGCTGACCCGGTGGCCGAGGGTGCCGAAGCGAGATACGTGTGGCCCTTCGATGTCGTTGGCCCTGGGTGGCGACCAGATGACCGAGACGCAGTGACCGCTGCGTTCGTGGCACAGGAGGCATCATCATGCCAGAGCGACTGACGGGCGAGGAGTTGCGGGAGATTCGGGAGCGGTGCGGCCCACTGCCCGGGCATCCCTGGATCGTGAACGACATGAGCGATGTGCGAGACAACGAAGGCCGAACGCTTAGCTTCGGTGGCTTCGCCGGAGCGACAGCCAGGCTCGTGGAGTTCCGCAACTACGCGATCCGCCTCCTCGCAGCCCTAGCCGCCGAGACCACCGCCCGCCAGCAAGCAGAAGCCCACGCCGTCGCCCTCCAGCGGATCATCGATGAGCATCGGGAGGGGATGGCGCGGGCTATGCCGCCGAGGGCGAGATGAGCTTTGAACAGGCAGTAGCCTTGGCCCTCCTCGCCTCCGCCGTCGCCCTGGCCTGGGTAGTCTCGGGACCGTGGCCGAGGAGCAAGCCGTGAGCACAACAGACTTTCCGCCGCCGGGCTGGATCTTTGACGACCAGCGCGGATGGTGTCCGCCCCCTGACGGGGAACCACAGACCTACGAAGAGAGGGAAACCAAGATGACGGAAAACAAGCACTTCTCAAGCGTCGATAACGCGCACAAAGACGGGGAGCGGATCGCGCTACGGACGCGGCTCGTGTTCGCAATGGTGGATAGGTGGGGCATGGTTGCCGGAATCCTGGACGGTGAGGACTCGGCGGGCAGGTCGCGGCTCCGGCTGGCAACTCCGAGCGAACTCGTTGATCGGGCATACGACATCGCGGACCTGATGATCGCCAGGGGCGAGACGGATGGGGACTTCGGCGACAAGCCCACGCCCGAAGACTTCGGTGCGTTCAGGGCGCAGGCGGCGAGGGCCGAGCGCGAAGAAGCCGCGCGGCTTAACGAGGAGCGCGGGAAGGTCGAGTACACCTACTAGCCGCAGCCATGCAGCCTACCCCCGCCTCCATCCTAGCCGCCCCGGACTAAGGCCACACGATCGCCGACTCCTCCTCCTTAACCGGCGACGACGGAGTAGATGACGGCTCCCCAGAATCCGAGGACGCCGGCTCCACTGAGAATGACGACCACGGTCCGACGATCTTCAGACCGACGACCCCACCCACAACGGCTAGCGAGAGCGCGAGCAAGGTGAGCAGGGCCTTGACGACCCAGCCGGGGACGGCGCCCGGTGTCGCTGGCCTGCGCTCCGGTATCGTCTCCACCGCCCCATCCGGAAGCGCCTGCGGATACTCCCCCGACGATGCCTCCCGCCTCGCCGTCAGGATCAGCGTGAGCCGCGCCATCTCCTCGCGTAGCGTCTCCATCTCCTCGCGTAGCGTCTCCATCTCCTCGCGCGTCTTCGTCCCGCTGTCCTTGTCGTCTAGCAGCGCCGTCGCTACCCGGTCCAACTGGTCGCTTGTCGTGTCGAGCTTGTCCAGGATCTCCTGTGCTCGCTCCCTGTCCCGGCGATCCTGGAGGGCAGAGATCTGCCGGCGCCGCTCCACGCTGTCGCTGACAGTCTGCGAAATCTCCATCAGCTCGCGCTCGAACCAACCTTCGGCCGGCATCGTCTGCGTCCCTTCTCTGCCGCACTGCGTCAAGCACCCGATCAGCTGCCAGGTCTAGCCGTTGCTGTCGGACATCTAGCGCAAACATCTCACCCTCAAATCTCCCACCCCGTAGCGTATCACGTCAGCCGCCAGCCACAGGCCGAGAACGGCGAGGGCTAGCGGGCGGGCATCACAGCCGGCCTTGCCTCTTCGCCTTGCGCAAGATGGCGCCAGCGATCGGGCAGCAAATCAAGGTGAAGGCCAGCCCGTCCCACCGCTCCCACGGATCCGGGAGCGGGATCATCGCGTCGACACGCTCGCCCATCTCGGACGCCAGCGCCCACACGCGCTGCGCTGGGCGCAATGCGGGGAGCTCGTCGGCCATGTCGTCGAACAGGTCATCGGCGAGGGCGTGGAGGGCGTCACGGTGCGCCTTGCGGGCTGCGCGGGCGGCCTTGCGCTTGGCTTTCAGGTGGCGCGGCATCACTCCTCCCCCGCGCTATCATCGTCGGCGCTGTCGTCGTCCATGTCCTCGGCGAGACCGGCGATCAGATCCTCAGTATCCACGCTCGCCTCGCAGTTGATCTCGCCGTCCCGATAGCTGACGGTGACGGATACGGCAGCGATGACCGCGAGGATCGCGACCACCCACAGGGGCGCGGCGCGTTTCTTTTTCTTCTCAGGCATGACTATCCCTCCAGCGCTGCGTGAACCGCACGAACCACCGACAGGAACACAGCGTCCTTCGCCTGCTGTTCGGGCGGCAGTTCGGCGTATGGCACGAAGCACGGGTGTTCGAGCTTCTCCGGGGACTTCACGGGGCCATACACCCACCCCGCTGCCTCCTTCTCAGCGAACCACCCTTCGTGGCTCTGCTCTGGCGTGTTGCCGGCGAGCGCGCCGCGGACGCCGTTGGCCGCGCTGGACCGCTGCCACTCGGGCGCGGCCTCCCACGCTGGCTGCGAGTCGTCGCCGATGGCGATGCAGTAGGCTCGGTTCGCTTCGTGCGCCGCTCTCGCGCACGCCTCGATGATGTGATCACTCATGGGTTGCCCTCCAGTGGGCTCGATGTTGACGGATCAGCGGCGTGGGGTAAGCGTTCAGGCACTCAGCCATTACCACCCGCTCCGCGTGATCGTTGATGTCGCCGACCTGCGCCGACTCCGGGAACGCTGCCGACACGGCGCGGCGGGTAGCGGGACCGGCTAGCCCGTCGACCTTGCCAACGACGTGGACGCCGATCCTATGCAGCTGCGCCTGGATGTACGCCACCTCTGTGCGCGCCATGTCCCAGCCGCTCGCGTCGGTATCCCACGCGCCTGCGTCCAGGGTCAGCACCCGCGCCAACTGCGAGTAGGCATCGCGCCGGATGCTGGCTTTCGCCCATGCGTAGAAGTCTTGCCACTCACCGCGAAAGTCGAAGTGCCAGCACTCGCTACGCTTGCGGTCGGGGGTCGGGATGATCGGCGTGAAGCCCAGCGGGATCAGGATGTCCCACGCCTCTGCCAGGTCGATGCCGCCGAGGTGGTAGACGTCAATGTCGATCGCTTGCCCCGCGTTGTGCAGGCTCGCGCCGCCGGGGCTGGCGTAGTGCTTCCGCTCGCCGGCCTTGTAGCGGTCGTGTGCGCGCTGCGAGACGGAGAATGAGCGGTAGCACTCGGTAACGCCTAGAGTCCCTCCAGCGGCTTCTACGGTGCCCTGTGCTGCGCGTAGGCATATCGCCAGCGCCTCGGTGCCCCAGCCCGTCGACTTGGCCGACAGGTCCACGCGGTCTGCCCACGCGGATCCCGTCTCGCCGTCGGCGTCATACGAGGAGCGAACGCCGGCCAGCCGGACCAGCGGGTTCCTCACGAACGGGGCAGCGGCGCGGGGAGGGCTCACAGGCTCAGCCGGTCGAGCTTCGCACGGGCGTCGGCCTGGCACCGGGCCTTGTACGCCTTGGCCTTGAGGCTGTTCGGGATGCCCAGGCGCGCGCGGCGTTCGTGCTCGGCGAACCACCCCTTGTTCTCGCTGCCGTCAGCCGCGGCCAGCGCACGCAGGGATGCGACCATCTCCCGCCGGGACTCGCGCCCGTCCTCGTCGCCTGCGGTCTCGATGGCGTCGGACACGCTTGCGGCTACCGCTGCATCCTCGTCGGCGACGACGGGCAGCGAAGCCCACGCGGGCATCCGGCCGTTTTTGATCTCGCTGACCTCGGCCGGCGATCGGATCTCAGTCCAGCCGCCGACGTGGCAGAGGAAGTGGCGGCCACCGGCATCGATGACCGTGGAGGAGTCGGGGTAGGCTCGGCCCTTGTAGATGAACGGCATGATCGCTCCTAGCTGATCCGCACGTTGATGGCGGAGATGGTACCGGCCGAGGTGCCGGGGGTCGCGCCGTCGCCCTTGCCACGCATGGAGATCACGATGTATGGAGCATTCGCTCCGCCCGAGCGCCCGTGCCAGTTGTTCTCGGCGACGGTGGCCGGCGTGACCTGATTGTTTCCGGATGCGTCGAAGTGGTCGGCGGCGAGGAGCCCGATGCTGGCGCGCATGGTGATCCGCGTGCTGGCCGCGTTCCACTGCGCGACGTTGCTGGTGGCCCCTGACGTCAAGTTGTTGTTGCTCACACGCTGGACGTTGACCGTTCTGTTCGCGCCGTCGTACTTGAGGATCGCGCGGATGCTCTCGTCTGCGGCGGTGTTCGCCACGTCTTCGTTCGCGATGTAGACGCTCATGTTGTCGCCGCTGATGCTGCCCATGCTGGTGACGTTCAGCGAGATCGTCACGCAGATCGACTGGGCGAGGTAGAGGTCGGCGAGACTCAGCCCGTCCAGGCGCGCGACGAGGAAGACCTCCCGGTCGGCGGGGTCGGTGGTGCCGGTGATGCTCCAGGTGATGACGTTGGTCCCGACCTCGAGGGTAGCCGCAGCGAGGTCGCCGCCCGCGGCTTCGTATGCGTACAAGCCCGACGTCGTGTCCTGCGATCCGTCGCCGTTGGCGCTCCAATCGTAGGTGCCGGAGAGGTCGACGTCGTGGGAGTACGGCGTCAGGTTCGTGTCAGAGAGTCCCGCGTTCAGCTGCGCGAGCGTGCCGCTGTGCGCGGTGCCGATGACCAGGGAAGCGTGGGCCGATGCGTCGGTGTCGATGCCGGGGCCAGGCACGCCCGTGAGGTCTGCGTTCCCGTGGGTGTGCGCACTCGGCGGTCTCGCGTCTCCGCTGTCGTCCAGGGTCGCGTCGGATACGGCGGAGTTGAGTTCGGCCAGCGTGCCCGCGCCGAGGTTGTCAATGTCGGTGGCGTGCGGGTTGTTGGTGGCGCCGGCGTGCGTGGTCGCGTCGGTATCGACCCCAGCCCGCGCCACGCCCGCGTAGGTGGTCCCGCTGCGGGTGACGACCTGGCCGTCGGCCACAACGCCAGCGGTCAGCGTGGTCGGGCCGCCGGTCTCGCGGAGACCTTCGGCGACGTCAACGAAGGTGTCGTCGTCGGCGTCGTAGTCCCCGGTCCGCATCCGGTCGCTCGGGATGGTTACGTATCCAGACATGCCGGCCTCCCTAGTTCGTCAGCGTGTAGGCGCACTTGGTGCCGCCGGTTGCCGTCTGGAGATAGATCGACACCTCGCCACCGGGAGCGCGGGATCGTCGGATGTCGAGGTCGACCCATGTGTCAGACGGCAAGGCCATGTTGGCGTCACCGAGGTCCACGGTATCGGTCCCGGTAAACGAGACCTCGCCCGCGTTGGTCTTCATCTCCAGCATGATCGACCGCGTGGCGGCGGGGAGCTGGACCTCGTATGCCACGTTCGCGTTGGTCAGGGTGATCGACCCGGTGACGGGGATCGCGGTGCCGGTCAAGTCGGTCGCCATGGTTCAAACTCCTAAGCTGCCTCGCCTCGCGGGAAGGCGGGGACGTGAATCTCGATGTCTACCCGTCCGGAGTCCGACCACTGCGCGGCGTGGACGATAGCGGGGCGGGATGCCCAGCCCCGGACGGTATCTGTGATGGTGACAACGCTTCCCGGGTCCAACAGCCCGCCCGGGTACTGGTCTACCTGATAGACCGCGATCGATCGCTGGGGACCGTGCATACGGCTGACCCACGAAGCGATCCGCCCTGCGGTGCCGGAGTCCTCAACAGCGCGGGCGGATTTCGCCTCGGTCTTGGTGGTCCCGTAGATGCGCCACGCCTCGGTGAGCCACGGATCCTCTACGGCTTCGACAACGTCGTCGAGGATGGCGGGATCGCCTGAGAGCGTGACTGACTCGGCGGGGGAGTTCGTCCGCGGGTCGACGTCGTAGCTGACTTCCACGGTCGTGGCGACGGCATCGCGTGGCGTCGAGTTGACGTTCGACAACCGCGTCGAGTTGCCACCGGCGTCCGCGTTCAGGTCTGCGATGGCGTCGGCCGCGGTCGCCGTGTGCCGCCACGGCTGGAGAAACAGCCCCCGATCGCCGTAGTGTAGGGAGACGGGCAGCAGGGGGAGGAGGGCGTCCTGTATCCAGTGCCACGGGGGGACACGCTCCCCACGCTCCGCCATGGCGTAGGTTGCGAGCGTGTAGGTGTTGATGTACTCAGCGAGCGCGGCGATCCGTGAGGTGTCGTGAGGAACGGTAGACCGCCGCAGCATCCATTGAAGGACGTCGCCGGCGCCTTGCATCGGGGCGGAGCCGTCGTCGGCTAGCATACCATAGGACGCAACGCCCGCGGCGCTGGTCCACGCGCACCACAAGTCATCGCCGTCGCTCGGTGGTGCCACCCACCCGGATAGGTCGGCGGTTGTCACCGGCTGGCCTAGGTCGTCGTACCCGTTGACGGCGGTTTCCTCTGCGCCGATGCCGTCGGATAGGTTCGAGATGAAGACCTTGGAGCTGTTCGCCCCCGCGTGCGTGTGGTGGCCCGCGATCAACACCCGCTCCGATCCCGGGTTGTGATTGACGTAGAGGGCGGGGGATCCTCGTGTCCGCTGCTTCGCTCCGGCGGGAGACCCGAATACGATCGGGTAATACTCGCCGCCGATTGTCAGGTCAAAGGCCGTCCAGGTTGCGCCGCCGGTGGGCGCCTTTACACGCGCATTGGGGCCTGGGATTAAACCAGCGTCGACGGTGGGCGCTACTTCAAGCGTTCCCGTGATCGGCTCCTCGGCTGACGTCCACGCTGGGTCACGGACTGCGCCATCGAGAATCGTCAAGGTGTCGTTAGAGCCATCGGCCCACAGCATAAGGCGGGCGGTGGCGGAGCCGAGGACGTGTCCAGCGGCCATCATCGCGGGCACGTCAACGTGCGGATACAGAAACAGCGTTAGGCCGGCGGATGTTCCCGACGCACCAGAGGACCCTATGCCGAAGCGCCGGTCAAAGGACCGCGCCCACTTGAGCCCCGGGAAGTATTCGACGTCCGCGCCGGCCTCCCCGATCGGGGCGGTCAACCTACGCCCGGCAAGATGCACGGTGCGCCCGGCCCACTTGAAATCAAGTAGGAAGTGGAGCGACCCGCGTAGTTGCGCCTCGGTGAACTTGCGGACCATCACACCTCCTCGCGGATCGTAACGGTCTGGAATCGTTCGAGTTCATCGACGCCTTCATCCCCAAGCGGGGACTGTCGGAATAGGTCAGTGCGGACGCGGCCCCACAGCATGCAATCCCGCCGCGTTTCAAACTGCGACGAGGATCCGCCGGTGAGGTATTCAACCGCAGTCAACAGGAGGATCGGCAACTTGGCGCCCTCTGCCCGCCGGATCGTCCCGTCGAGTACGCGCGCCGCGTCACGGACGGCGGCCATGGGCAGCGAGGATCCGGACTTGCCTAGGATGTAGTCGGGGGACGGTTGGGTCGTCCGGGTCTGCGTCAGGTCGGTGACGCCCTCGGCCAGCGCGAAGGTGATTTCGCGGGACTGCTTCCCATCGGAGCGGGCAACGCTGCCCCCGCCCGGGCGCTCGACAATGGAGACGGGGTTCAGCGCGACCCACGCCACGCCGTTATCGATGGACGTCCCCAGCATCGCCAGGTGCCCGATCGCAATCGTCCCGATTTCAAAGTACCCGGCGGCGGTGGTCTGGACGGGGATCCGGATCCGCAGTTGCGAGTACGTCGCCGAATAGTCCTGGACGACGGCGCCGAACGCTTGACGCCAGATCGCGCCGGTGCCCGACGACACCTCCCCGCCGTTCATCTCGTCGGTGCCGAAGGTGACGGTAGGCAACTTCGTCCCGCTGCCGGCCCACGCGCCTTCGGTGTTGTGCTTGATCTTCACGTACTGCGCGGCGCCCTCGCTGCCGGCGGCGCCAAGGTCGAAGGTATCCCCTACGTGGTCTTCGTTGTAGAGGTAGTTGTCGGCCGTCGTTGTCCCACCGGACGGGATGACCTTGCGCCCCTTGCGGGTAAACCCGAGGTTCTTGTACCCGACGGCGGCATCCATGTAGGCAATCTGGACCCACGCCGCACCGTTGTATCCGTCCAGGTACGCATCCTTGAAGTTGGCGCCGAAGAGGAACGCGCCGATCGCCGAGTTGTCTAGGTAGCCTTCGTCCGTGAATAGCGCCTCAGTGTCCCACACGAGTTCGACTTGCGAGCCGTCATCGACCGACCGCCACGTCTGCGACGGGCTTGACGAGATGCGCGGGTCCACGTTGGCGATCGGGTAGTCGTATGCGGCCTTGACGTCCCACGCATCCCCGATCCGGGTGGGTCCAGACTCGGCGGCGAGGCGAACGCCGTCGGTGATCCCCGTCAGGTGCGGCGAGTAGGATCGCGTCCGCAGGCATTCCGGGTTGGACCAATTCGAACCGAAGATCGAATAGTACGCCGGGTCCTCCGCCCACCCGTTGACGAGGTAGCAATAACCAACCATCGTCCAGTACGAATCATTCGCTGCGGCGGTGAGGTGGCCCCACTGGATCCTGTTCGTGTTCGCGGTAACGCCAGCGTCGACGGTGGTCCCCGCCTCGCTGGTCACCCACTCGCGGACATGGGCGTCGGCGGCGTGCCACGTCTGAACCTCGCCGCTTCCACCGGCTGCGGGGAAGTGCTGCAAGGCGATCCGAATGTGCCGCTCCTTGGTCATGTCCAGCGCGACGGGAGATCCCACGGTGGCGGTTCCGGCGACGTCGTAAACCGTGTATCCGGCGGCGTCGAACCTGACTTCAACCTCGACTTCGTAGGAGCCGTTGTCGGCGAGGCGCACACCCACCGCGATCTGATTCGTCGAGTCATCGCCACCGGACGGAACGCGGACGGCAACCTCCACCATGGCGGTATCGTGGGCTACCGCGTTCGCTTTGAGGTAAGGCTCCGTCTGCCCCGCCGTCGTGGAGATATGGCAATCCCCCGTTGTCGCCGTCAGCGTGGTCGCGCCTCCGCCACCGCCGCCCCAGCCCATCGAGCCGGGAAGCTGGATCGGGAGGTAGAGATCCCCGTCGCCGGTGGCGCCTACGTCGTCGGCCCATGCGAGAGCGTTGACGTCCTCGAATGAGTCGTCCACGTCCGACGTGGAATCGGGCATGGTGTGGCGGGAGTAGCCGCCCAACCACACGCAGGCGACAGACTCGCCCTCGAAGTTCTGCGCCGGTGACGCCGCCCACCTCGACAGCATCGCCGCGCGCCCCTCGGTGGAGGCGATGTCGAACTTGGAGAAGTAGTCGAGTTTGTCGCCGAAGCTCCATGCCTGGAGATTGAACGCCGCCCACGATGCGCCGTTGTCCGATGACCTGGCGGCGTGGACTTCGTAACGCGTGTTGCCCGCGTCTTTGCTGGTAACGATGGCGTAAGCGACCCCGGTATCGTCGACCCACGTGGACCCGTGCGTGCCAAGGTTCGTCGCCATGGTTGAGATTGCGGCGCGGTCGCCGGTGGTGAGCAGGTCCCACGCGGTCGCCACGCGGTAGCTATACCATCCGTTTGTGGACGGGTGATCGGTCCAGCATGAGACAAGGAACCCACCGCCGGGGAGTGCCGACACGGACGGGCAGAGGAAACCTGCGCTCAGGGATTGCGTAGACCCGACGCTTGACAGGTTTCCGCCGTTGTCGCTGGACGCCCACTGCTGAGTCACAAACACGGCGGTGTCCACGTAGTCGAAGGCGAGGAGGATTTGCCCGCCGTTGTACGCCGCCTGTAACCGCAGGATCGTCGGGACGGACCCGCCGCTATCTAGGATCGCTTCGGTACAGATACGGGCGCCGAGGAGCGCCCACGTTGCCCCGTCATCGTCGGACGAGTAGCAGTCAATTTGTGCGCCGTCGGGCGTGACGATGAATAGAAGAACGCGCGGGGTGGAGGAGTCGTCGTAACGGGTGGGCAACTGGACCAGGCACGACTGCCGCGTGTTTGTCGTGTCCTGGACGCCGATGTTAATCCCCGGTCCCCACGTCGACGTAGCCCGCGCGTAGGGCCACACCTCGTAATTGCCGGAGCTGTCGACAATCCCGGACGCGAGGAGGTTACCGGACGCGAGGCGGAGCACGTTCAGGTGCGGTTCAAGAACGTTCGTGGTCTGGTAGTACAGCGGATCCCAGCCGGTCACGGCGTTGTAGCAATCATGCCCCTTGTAGTCGTCGGTCCCGTCGCCCGCCTCCACGTCCCGCCACACCATGCCGCCGTCACCGTGTCGGGGATGCCCCGCACGCCGCGTCAGGATCTCCAGGTGACCGGCGTTGGACTGATCTCCCGCGCCCATAAGCATGAGGTCAGAATCGGACTGCGCCACAGGTTGTCCCGTATGCGGGCCGCTTTCGTTGAACGTCGATTCCGTCGCACCGGCCCCGGACGCCTTCAGCGTGGCGTTCGTGATTCGCTCGTCAGGGACCAAGATCCCTTGGTGCGTGGTCCTGCTTGTGTTCTGGTTACCCATCAGGCGCCACCTTGGTACGGATCGCGTAGGTAAGTCCGCGAGGGCTGCCGGGTGCGGACCAATTCCCATACAGGCCCGGAGCGGAGCCGCAACGACTCGTACTCCATGGCCTGCGTGGTCTGGTTATTGACGTGGACGGATACGAAGTCGGGGCCCGTCGCCGGTCCCTTTTCCAGCTCCTGCAACGCATCGTGCCCGCCTGCGTTGCGGACGGCTTGGCGGCTGCTAACGTGCTCGCCTGCCTCCAGCGTTGCGGAGACCTCGCCGCCCGTGTGGAACGTCGGCATCTCGGCGGCGACGATGGCGGTCTGGGCGGTGCCTACTCCGGCGGCGGCGATCATGGCGGCGATGCTTTGGGGGTAGCCCATCTCGTTGGCTTTGGCCACTGCGGCGGCGGTGCTTACCGTGACGTTGGCCAGGGCGGCAATCTTGTTGGCGACGAAGGCTTCGGCCTCGGCTTTGCGCCTGGCCTCGGTGCCCTCTTCGGTGCTGCGGACAACCGCGTCCGTAAGTCCCCGCTGGATCATCATCGCGGAGTCGGCGTAGGACTGGACGTAACCCAGTTTTTCGGCAGCGGCAGCGGCGCTCATCGCCCGCTCTTTTTCGATCTGCTCCTCCCGCCACTTGGCGAACTCCTTTTCGAAGTCCCACTCCTCGTCGCGGATCCTGAACCGCTCGCCCGCGCCCTCCCAAACCAAGTCGGTCTTGCCCTTCTCACCGGCGGCGTAGATTTCCAGCAACCGCAGGTTGTTGGCGTGCGCCTCGTCGATGATGCCGGTGAACTCGCCTTGGGGTCCGGTGTCGCGGGCGGGGCCGCGTGGGCGGCTCTTTCGTTCCTCGGTCGGCGCCGGCCTCGCGGCCCCGGCAAGCCCCAACATTCGGAGCATTTCCAGCTGTGAGGATAGGTGGGCGTTGGTGTCCGATACCGCCCCGCCCATCCCTTCCATTTTCTCCTGCCATGCCTCGATGCTGGACCCGCTGGCGTCCAAGCCCGTTCCCAGGCTTTCCGTCCGCCACGAAACGTCACCCATCTTGTCGTCGAGGATCCCGAGGTCGAGGGCCAGCTGGGACGTCGTCTGGTCGAGGATCCAACCCTTGCCGATCAGCTCGCTGCCCGACTCGGCCAGGGCGCCCCAGCTTGCGGCCAGGGCGGTGGTTCTGATCTCCCCCTCGGACATCGAGTCGAAGACGTCGTAAAGCAACCGGGGAAGTAACTGAACGGGCGCTTTCAATACGTTGTAGACGTTGACCAGACCTTCGGTCGCCTTGACAACGGTGGTGGTCTTCGACGCCAGCGCCTCAATCCCGCCGAGTAGATCGCTGTCCGCGAGTGACGCCAGCGCCGCGCCGAGTGCCCGGATCTCTCCGGACTCACGCGCCTGGGCCATCATCTCGCGGATGTTGTCGGTGGTCTCGCGGATCGCCGGTGACACCTCGGCCAGCAGGTCGGACTTGACGCCCATCCACGCGAGACCGAGGAGGTGCGCGGAGTCGGCGAGGGCTTCCGCCTCGGCGGCGGCCTCATTGGAGATCAAGCCCGCGCGCTCGATCTCATCGGCGGCGTTCTTCAACGCACCGGAGCCGCCCTTGAACGCCGGGAGTAGCTTGCCGCCCGATCGGCCGAGGAGGGTTAGCGCAACCTGCGACTTGACGCTTTCCACGGTGATGGTGTCGAGCCCTTCGGCCATGAGCGCAAGTTGGTCTTCCGCGTTCAGCCCGGTGAAGTCCTCGACCGCTAGCCCCATCTTGTCCAGGGCGCGGGTCATCGAGGCGGAACCGTCGGCGGCGTCTATCAGATTCTTGCGTAGCTTGGAGACGACCTCAGAGCCCTTGACGCCTCCGCGGGTCAGCAGGTCAATCGCGCCGACGATCCGCTGGTAGTCTTCCGCGGACTCGCCCACCTCGCGGGCTTCCTTCGCGGTCTGGTTTATCTGGTCGTTCAGGTCCGCGAACTTGGAGATCAGGCGCCCGACTTGCTGGACAGCAACGCCACCGATCACGGCGGTGAAGATGCCCTTCAGCCCGGCGACCGACTGCCCGTACTTCTTCGGCCCGTTCTTCCTCGCCGCCTTCCACGCCTTCGTGGATTCCTTCTCAGCCTTCTTCAGCTGGCGGGTCAGCTTCGTGACCATGCGCTTTGCTTCAACGTCGGTCACGCCGGGGATCTTCTTCAACTCCTTCCGCAGGTCGGTGATGTCGGCGCGGAAGGATACGTTGGCTTCGCGACCCATCAGACTCCCCTATCCGCGAGGGCGAAGAGGTCGGCTTCTAGTGCCTCGGCAAGCCCCGCCTCGGCCTTGCGCGCGGGCTTGCGGATCAACTCGGTGAGCGGCTTCTTTTCTATCCAGGCATCCCGCGGGGCGCCCTTGCCATGCTGCGACTTCAGGTACGCCGTCTGCGCCTGCGTCTTCGACGCTTGCCGTAGTTCGGCGATGGTGTACCGGCTCCACTTGATCCGCGCGGTGTACGGCTCGCGGTTGCTGATCGTCGTGACCAGGGCGTCGGGGCGTAGCGTCGTCGTGACCCGGAACCCGCGGTAGCTGTCGCCGTGGCGGTGCGGCCACTCGTCGCCGGCTCGCTTGACGATGAGACGCGCGACCCGCTCGAACTCCGCTTTGATGCGCGGGGCTACGGCGTCGGCCATCGCGTCGAGGTCGTCGAGTGCGCCGGTGATGCTGACCGTCGATGTGCCGTCACTTCTTCGCACGGATCCGCCGTTCGGCCAGAAGCAGCACCCGATCATCGTGGCTCAGAGTGAGCCACCAAGACGGCGGGTGTCCGTGCTCCCGGCATATCTCCAGCATCATTCGGTCGGCCCCTCCACGGGCTCCGCGGAGAAATTTGCGGTAGACGCGACCTCCTGTTCACTGACCTGGAATTCGACCAGTGCGTCGGCGAGGTCTCGCCCAGCGTCGGCGATGGTGGACCAGGGCATCCCAGCGCCGCGTAGGTCGTCGATCACGCGCCCGCCATAGTCCAGGCCGTCAGCGGCGAGGAGGCGGATACTGGGCTGCTTCTCCCCCGGCCACGGGGCAGCCGCCGGCCAGCACGCGCCGACGGCGGCACCGTAGCCGCGGGGAAGGTTGCGACCGAGAACGCCGATGATGTCCAGGATCGCGGAGTAGGAAGCGGGGCGGTGAAGTTCGATCTCCCCGTCCCCGACTCGGATGGTAGTAATTGCCTGCGCCATGATGTGTCCTCCCACGGGCAGCTGGTTTAGGTCTCGGTCACGGTACCGTAAACGGTGCCGCTGAACGCGATCGTGTTGGGCTCGCCCTCGCTCAGGTCGCGAGTGACGTGCACGTCGGTGACGGTGCTGACGTGATCGGCGGTGTCGCCGAAGTCAGTCCCCTCGATGGTCAGTGCCATGTCGACCGTGTACACGTCGCCGAGGGCGGTGCTGGTCGAGATGTTCCCGCTGTAGCTGTTCCGCCGCAGCAGGAAGTCCGACACGGTGGTCTTCGTCGCGTCGGACAGCCCGCCCATGAGCGTGGAGAAGCTGATCGCCGGGTGCGCGTCCTGACCCTTGCGGAGCGACACGAGCGACCCGCGGGAGTAGTACGGACGCACATCCTTGTGCGACTCGCCCAGCCCGGTGATCGACATATCGCCGACCTCCAGATCGACGGTCAACGACACGGGAGATCCGGTGCCGTCACTGAGGACCAGCGATCCGTCGGTCCATTGTTTCGCGATTGCGGATTCGTAGGCCATGGTCTCGGCCCCTTTCTAGCGGTCGACCGCGAGGTAGATGTAATCGCAGTCCACCGTCTTGGACGCAGCGCCCGCGGAGATGGTCACGATCGTGGGGTAGAGGTTGACGTCGGGGCTGACGCCCACGTCGCCGGTGAGGGTCAACTCGGTGGTGCCGTCGATGGCGAACGCGATGGTCGCGCCGTCGGCGCTCACGGTCAGCGTGAGGCGCTGATAGACGCCGTTCGCGGGGGCTACGGTGGTGGTCGCGTTGCCGGCGTCCTGAACGGTGCCGTCCGCTGCCACGCCGAACCACTCGTCGGTGTCGGCGGCGGGGTCGAACAGGAACCCCACGCAGTCGTCGGCGACGAGGGAGATGGTATCCCCGCCACCGATGGTCGCGGGGATCTCCAGCGCGGTGGAGTCGGTCAGCCCGACGAAGACCGCGGATCCGGTGATGTCGGCGAGGTTCACGCGAGCCTCGAAGATGAGGTTCCCGCTGTCGGCCTGGACCGGATGCGCGCCCGCGAACTGTGATCCGTCGGCCACGATGCCGGAACCCGCCGCGCCGGAGGTGAGCCGGATGGATCCGCCCTCGGCGGCGACGACATCGGGATCCGCGGCGGCGCCGTCGCTGCCCTTGTTCAGGATCCACGCGCTGTCCAGTTCGGTGAACCCGGCCTGCTTGTCGTTGAAGTCGTCGAACAGGCGATTGACCAGCGCGGGCGTCAGGCGCTTGGCGAAGAGTCCGACCTCCTGAAGCTGGCCCTCGGCGGTCGCGGTCGCGAAGTATCCGCCAGCGTCTTCGGCCCCGACCAGTGCAGTCCCCTCGCCGTTGGCTACGCTGGCCAGGTCGCCCCACTTGAGGTCGAGGGCGTCCAGGGAGGCGTAGAAGGTCTGGTCGTCGGTCAGCACGTTGTCCTCGGTGTACGGGCGCGTGGTGCTGTCGGTGCCGCCCAGGGCGGATGCGAACAGCTCCTGGAGCGCGGCCTCCACGTCGGTGGCGGTCCAGTACGCGCCGGCGTCAGTGAGGGAGATGTCTCCCGCTGCCTTCGTCCCGGCCTCGATGGCGTTCCATCCGGTGCCGCCATTGAAGGTCAGATAGGCCAGCGTGTCGACGCTGGAGGCGTCGTTGCGCAGATACAGCATGTGCGTGTGATCGAAGCCCTCGTCGCCCGACGGGGCGCCCGCGCCGGAGATGATGACCGGCGAGGTGAGATCCGCTTCGTTGGCTGCGGACCGGATGGCAACTCCGACGGCGGCGACGGCCTTGCGGAGCCTGTGAGAATAGATCGAAGCCATGGTCTTTCCTTCCATACGGGCTTGCGCCCGTGGCTTGCTAGGTCAACGCATAGGCGTGTTTGACACCTAGCCGAATCTCGCCGATGAAGTACCGGCCCTCGAGTTCGATGGGAACGAACCGCGGGAGTACCCCGCGGAAGATGACGTGCGTGTATAGCGGCCAGTTTGCGTGGATGGCGACTAGCAGATCGTCGCCCGCGTCGAGGGCTGCGTCGTAGTCGGTGATCGCCGCATCACCCCGAATGCGCCAGAGGTACCGGACAAGGATCTCAGTCTCGGCTTCGACTACCGCCTTGCGCCGGCCGCCCGTCGGTGCCGTCGGGTTCGTCGCTCCCACGCCTAGCGCGAAGGTCTGGTGGATCTCCGTGCTCGCGTCGTAGGCCATGAAGTCGTAGACCCACCGGGACTCGGTCCAGCCCGACAACGCCTCAAGGGTCGTTGCGATGGAGCCGCGGATCTCGCTGGGCGACGTCGCTGTCATGCGAGCCACACGGTCGGGCGGGCTGCCTTGCGGTCGGTGGTGGAGTCCGGGTCGCCGTCGTCGTCGGTGTCGTACAGGAAGTTGGTCGAGTTGAACGCGCGCTCGTACGCGGAGCGGTAGTGCTCGGCCTTGCGGCTGTACGCCTCGTTGAGTCGGCTGGACAGGTCTTCGAACACCAGCGAAAGAACCAGGTTCATCCACACGTCTCGCAGTGCGGACGGTGAGACGATCAGATTCGGGCGGTTGCCGAGTGCGACCAGCCGGAGCTGAATCATCACGTCGGCCTCGTCGATGTAGTCCTGGAAGTCGGACAGCGACGTGATAGCGGCTGACCCGCTCGGGTCAAGTGCCGACTCCCGGCGGAAGATGTCCACGTCCGTGATCGTGGGGTAGAGACGCGCGCGAACACAGGCGCCGTCGTTGCGGGGCGTGTGCGTGATCGTGTCGGGCATGACCAGCGACCACTCGATGACCCAGCCCTCGCCGAGCTCCTGTGCTCCGAGGACTGCGGACGTGACCGTGTACTGCGCCACGCTCGACACGATGCTGACCGCGGCGGCGGTGATCACGTCCTGGCCTGCGGTGTTGCGGATCGTGACGGTGCCCGACGACGGAGCTATCACGCCCCCGTCGATGTAGCTGGGCGCTTTGATGAGGTTGTCGCGCCCCTGCTCTAGCATCTCCGGGCCGAGAAAGCGGAAGGTATACCGGGCGTCGGTGATGCTCATTGGTCGCCCCCGTTGCCTACCTGGCGATCACGCCACCGCTTGTGGCTCCCCTGCGCCTTCTCACGCGCATACTTCGGGCTGGCCCCGTTGCGGGTCATCTGGCCGGCGAACTGCGCCGAGGCGCCCGGGTCGACTTCCCACAGACGGGGGGTCCGCTGGAATGCAGAGACCACGCGCCACGCCTCGCCGCCGCAATGCTCACAGGTGACCGCCCGCTCCTCGTAGGGGACGACGGTTTCGGTGACCTTGCCGCAGGCGTCACAGGCGTGGTCGTACAAGGGCATCTAGGTATGGTCTCCGATGATGATGATCTCGTACGTCTGGTTGGCGGACAGGGCGCCGAGGTGGAGGATGTTCGCGGTCGAGTTCGTCACGGTGCCGCCGGTCGGGCTGTACCACTGCCAGTGGCCACCGGGGGGAACGATGCTGGTCGATGCGTCCGTCTCGAACGGGGTGGTCACGCCGGCCCACGCATCGGCCGCGCCTGCGCCGTCGGTGCCGCCGCCGATCTGAATGTAGCCAGCCCCGCCCGCGGTGTTCGTATTCTTGATCAGGATGGCCTTGACGTTCGCCATGATGATCGCCCGCAAGGTGGTTCCGGCGGAGTCCTCCTGTGACAGCGCGAACAGGTCCAGGTTCGTGTGCGCCGTGGCGGTGATCGTCTCGGTGAAGACGTACACGTCATCGGCGGTGCTGGTCGCGGTGCCGTCGGGCAGCGAGAGGACGTGCGACACCTCGGGGAACTCGCGCACGGCTTCGCCACCGGGGAGGGAGTACGCGCGGAGCGCCTTGACGGTCGAGGTAATGCCGGTAACCACGGTGGTCATTGGTTAGCCCTTCTTCTTCGGTCTTCCTGGCCCGCGCTTGGCGGGCACTTCGGGTACTTCGGTTTCGACTTCCTCGCCGGGAACCGTGGCGGCCTGCATGGTCTCCAGCCGGTCGCGCTCGCGTGCCAGCCGGTGCGGGTTGTTCTCGCCCAGCGCGCGTTCGACCCGCTGACGCTGCCCGTCGACGATGGCTTCGGGTACCGTGTCGTCGGGGGCGGTGACGTAGCCCTCGGTGATGAGGGCGCGCAGCCATGCGCGGTATCCCTCGGTGTCGGACTTGACGATCACGCGGTTTCCGACCTGCTTCGGGATCTCGAAGATCGACAGGTGGACCGTACCCCCGCGGCCGGCATAGGCGCGGACGTAGGAATCACGGTCGGGGTCGGCGAGGCGCGCGGCGTCTTCGGGGATGACCTTCCACCCCTTGCGCTCCAACTCGGCCTTGGCCAGCGACAGCCCGCCATCCTTGTTGACGGCGGCGACCCCGGGTTCGGCTGTCAGCTTGCCGAGGATGGGGAGCCACTCGTCGCCGAAGACGCCCCAGCGTTCCGGGTGCCACTTGTAGAGGAACGTCGCCGACGCTGGCAGGTTCAGTAGCTTCTGCTCGACCGCGGGGCGCGCGATCGGGACTTCCTTGAACTGCTGAGTGTTGGGCGAGTTTGCGGGGCGCCGCTTGGGTGCCTTGCTTCCTACGGTTGCGGCCATGGTGTGTCCTCCTTGCCTGGGTTAGTTGGGGACGCCCCACGGAGGACACCAGATGGGGCGCCCCCGTGGGGCCATTGCCCCTCGCCGACCTATCGGTCGGTGATGATTGAGACGCCCATGGAATCCTGGATCTCCACAACGCCACAGTAGTAGTTGCCCACGATCCGGTTGTAGTCGCCCACCTCGTCGTAGTCGGTGCCGACGCGGATCTTCGTGCCCGCCGGGATCCCCATCTCGGGAATCAGGCCGGTGCTCATGTCGCCGTAGCCGATGGCTCCGCGACCCCACATTCCGCCCGCGCTGTCCGCGCCACCGTTGGCGGTCGGGATGAGCGAGGAGGCGAACAGGTCGACGCCGTTGAAGCTGCCGACGTAGTCGGGCCCCTTGATCGCCAGCATTTCCTGCGTGGCGGCGATGAACTGGAGGGCGCCGGCCTCCGCGCGGATGCTGCCCTGCAGGTCGGTGACCTGGACGGGGTACAGCATGGCGGCATAGGGACCGCCGATGCTGGCCTGGGTCAGCGTGTACTGCGCGTCGAAGAAGTCGTCGACGCTCATGTCGACGGTGGTGGTTCCGACGGTGCTGGAGAAGTCGTCCACGATACCGGCAAACATCTCGACCAGTCGCATCCGGGCGGCGCCGACCATGTCCTGGGCCAGCCGGGACAGCTCCGACGGGTCGCCGTTCAGGCTCGCGGTCAACGCGGCCATGCCGGTCACCTGGCGGTAGAGGGCCTGGCGGGCGATGGTCAGCTGCGGCGAGGCGTTGGTCAGCGCGGTGACGCTGGCGTCGGCGTTCTCGGCGACGGCCGCCATCCGGTTGTATCCGTCGAGCCCGGACAAGGGCAGCTCGAACACGTTGGCGCCCTTACCCGCGAAGTCGCCGAGGTACATGATCGCGGGATGGTCGAGGATGCCGGATCCGCGATCGGCGGTGAGGAGGTTGATCTCCTGGTGAAGCTGGGCGGCGAGGCGAATATCACCGGCGGCGGCGAGAGTCGCGAGATTGATGGCATTGGCATCGTGGGGCATGGTGTGAACTCCCGGAACGAAGGTTAGGGTTTCGCTGCCCTAACGCTGTTCCGGGTGCGACCCGAGGCAAGCGCCTTAGTCTAGACCGATTCCGCGGACACGCGCAAGCGTTAGGACGTGGGGCCGTCCCGCTGCACCTTGTAGGCTGCGTACTCCGTCGGGGTCATCCTGGTAATCGCTGCGGCGTCGTAGGGGTCGGGGGCGTGCGGGTGCGGCTGCGTGCCAGCGTTCGCCGCGGGCGGCGTTGCGGGCGGTACGACGGCGGGCGCAGCCGGTGGGGCCGCAGGGGCGGCGGGTGGTACCTGTGCCGCGGGGGCGGCTGCCTTGACGTGGGGAGCGAGGAGAGCGGGCGGCTCGATGGCGCCGGATCGCATCCCGGTAACCCACTCGCCGATCGTCGCGGGGCGCCCGTCGCCCAGTTTGCCGTAGCTGTCGAGAAAGCCGTCGACGACCTCAGCGGCGATCCCGGCGCTGGTAATCTGCTTGTACGCCTCGTGTCCCGTGGTCGCTGCGGTCAACTCCTCGCGGGCGAGGTCGAGTTCGGCGCGGACGGCGTCGATGTCAACGGCGCCCTTGCGTGCCTCCTCCAGCGCGGCGGCGGCCTGAGTCGCCGCGGTCTCGGCGGTCTTCCGCTTTTCGTTCACCTCGTCGAAGCGTTCCTTTGGGATTGCCTCGCCGATGTCTTGCGCGCAATGCGGACAGCTGAAGCCCATGGTGTGTCCTCCGGGGCTAGGGGGTGATCGGGTTGGCCGACCTCACGCGAGTTTCCGCGATGCGGGCGAGGTCGTCAACGGCCTGGCTCTCGCTTACGTTGTGGATGTATGCGTAAGCCATCGCGTCCGACATCAGCCCGCGGTCTAGGAGTTCGATCGCGTGGGTCCGTCGCGCCTCAAGTTCCTGCGGGGATAGCGGGATCTCCTGGTAGACGATTTCGTACCCGCTCTCCGGGTAGTTCGTGCCGGTGGTCCGGTTCAGGAGGATCGCGGACAGGGCTACCAGCTCGGCGTCGGCGCGTGCGAACTGCGGGGCAAACTGCTTCTGGGCTTCGCGCTTGCCTTCGTTGCTCATGGCGATCGCGTAGCCGCTGCGGGCGGTGCCGCCCATGCGCTGGACGTCGCCCGCTGGGACTCCGGCGTCCTGGGCTAGCTGGGTCGCGCGGGATTCCAGCGTGCGCCAGAAGCCCTCCACGTCTGACCCGGCAGCCCACTGGCCAACGGTGATGTTCTGCTGCTCGTCGCTCTCGGTCTCCATGAGAAGCAACGTCGCGGCGTCGGTCACGGTCTGGTGTCGGCTGGCCTGCGAGTCGGAGTCCACCGGGGCACCGCCAACGGGGCGGGCATTGACGCTGTACCGCTGCGGCCAGCTGGCATCTTTCATCAGGTGCAGGTGATGCGAGTTGCCCACCGCGAGGTTGAGCGATCCCTCGAACGCCTCGCGCATCGCCATGTAGTCCCATAGCCGATCGCCGGTGCGGCTGGCGTGGTAGAGGACGTAGGGCAGCACGGGATTGCCCGCGCTGTCGGTGTACGCCTGCGGCCAACCCTGCAACGGCTCACCGGTCCCGGGGTCGACGAGGAACGCTGACGACAGGTCCGCGCCCAGCGTCCCGCCTTCCTTGGCTTCGTACACGCCGAAGATCCCACGCTGCGGCTCGAGAACGTCGAAGGTCCACGCGGGGCGGTGGGTCTGCGGGTGGATGCGTAGTCGCGCCTCGCGGATGGCGATCGGCGT
>Ga0233437_1003165_pt1 | contig 22377 bp, 22 predicted proteins | sample SI_122_August201_FD_182714 | JGI IMG/M metagenome (GOLD analysis project Ga0233437, IMG submission 182714) | Seawater microbial communities from Saanich Inlet, British Columbia, Canada - SI_122_August2016_200_MG | ecosystem: Environmental > Aquatic > Marine > Inlet | place: Canada: British...
GGAAGGCATCCATATGGAGATTTATGAGAAACTGAAGGTAGGCTACAAACATTTACCGTTAAGGCGCAACCTCGCCTGATCAAAAAAGTAAGGCGAGTCTGTAGTACCTTGATCTGTAAGAGACAGGAAATATTGAACTTTTTTTTGAAGTGCGAAAGTCGGGCTAAAGGAACGCAGAGCATGGGAACGAGGAAACCCGTCCCGCAAACCGCTAACGGTTACCTCTTCCTGAGCCGCTGCCGGAGCCTTTCTCTGAACCATCCTTTGTGCCCTGACCTGATCCTGCGCCATAGCCGGAACCATCCCGGGAACGTTCTCCGGTGCCGGTCCCGTCTTTGGCACCGTAACCTTTGCCTTTTCCCTGGCCGGAACCGCTGCCGTCGCACTGCCCGGAACCGCCACCTTTGCCCCCTCCCCCGCCACCTCTGCCGCCTCCCCCGCCACCGCGGGCCAGAAGGATATTCATACCATCATTCTGGAATTCAGCGGTCACCTGGTGTGCGGGCTGGGTTCGGAACGAAAACCAGTAGCTGGCATCACCCGGGCCGGTATCCGCGCCTGCGGGTGTTCCCCAGGAGATGACGGCCATGCTCAGACCCATGCCAAGCACTTTTACCCATCCTGTACGCTTTCGCGAATTTTCGATTATGCGTTTCATTATTGAACTCCTTTCTTTTCTGCCGTCCGCCCTGATCGTTCATAGAGCGTCCCCGAATAATCTTTCTCCCAACACCCCGTTCAGACACGAGATATATTTCCATTCTGGGGTCAGACACGCGCTTTCATGAGATGAGAACTCCCACTGATGAAAAGGCCGTCCGTACGATCCTTGAAGTAGCGTTCTTTCGCCGCTTCAGGCCCAAAATCCTCCACCTGCGTGAACCCCATACCCCGGAGCTCTAGCCCGAGGGATGCTGGATCAAAGTAGGTGATAAAGGGTTCCCCGATGGCCGCCACCCGACGTGCCAGATACTCCCGGGCGGACCGTTGACGCTCCGTCAGCATCGAGGACAAGATCCCGTAGTCGAAAACGATCTCGGTGCCTGAGGGCAGGGAGGCCACAAACTTGAACGTCTCCATGACCGCTGTCTTCGTCAGATACATCACAACGCCAAGCATCGAAAAAAACGCCGGCTCATCCGCCTTGAAACCTGCGCGATTCAGAGCGTCGGCGAGCGTCTGTTGCTCGAAGTCAACGGGGGCGAACGCCAGCGAATCTGGAATCGCTATTCCCGCCTCGCCAAGCCGGACGCGCTTCCAGGCCTGCATGACCGGATGGTCCACCTCGAAGACGCGCAGACGCGACACAGGGTAGGGATTTCGATAACCGAACGTGTCCAAACCAGCCCCCAGGATGACGTACTGTCTGACGCCTCTCTGAATGGCACGGTACAATTCGTCCTCTGCGTACCGGCTCCGCAGAGCAATGAATGCGCGCAGGGAACTTTTTTTCTGAAGCTGACACAGATCTACCCAAGTTTTCTTTTCGGCATTTTCGCAGATAATCTTTAACGCAAGGGGGTCATGGAAGACTCTGGGAAAATCGATCAATTGGTGTACCGCCCTGCGCTTTGCCGCACCAAGCGCGGTTCTGCTCGGGCGGCCCTCCGCCATGGGACTGCTGCTCCCGGCTCCATCGGACACAGGGCTCCCAGCAGCGGCTCTGGCGAAGGGGACTTTTAAATCTACAAACGCTACTGACAGCCCGGCTGCCAGCCCGCTGAGCATAAAATCCCGCCGGGTAACCTGCCTCTCGTCCATGATATTTCTCCCTTTGTACGCGTGGGGGAAAGGCAATAATGAGAAGATACGGGGTCAGCCCTTGAATCAGGGCAAAGCACCTCGGTTTCTATCCACGAAAGCGATCGTCATCCCCGAAATATTCATCATCGAAAAAGCGGGCGCCCTTTTCGATCAGCTCCCGGATGGATACCCTTGGGGTCATTTATCGTTTTGCCTGGGCTAAAAAATACAAAACCCCGCTCTCCATCTGTTCGGGATTAACGGGGTTTTTTGGCTCGATCTAAACCATTCTTAATCCTCTTTTTTTCATTGAATCAAAGAAGAAATATTGGCTCACGAATTCTTTATTATATTGCCTACACCCAGCTAGTCATTAAGTCAATATATACTTGATGCTGAACGCATCTTTGTGATCGTTTCCCTTCTTGCTCAAGATGTGGTCGAATAAAAGGTATTTCAAGATAAGGGTATCCATGTTTGTGTCTCTTTTCGCTCAGTTTGCAGGTATCGTAACAGACGGGTTTGACAGATACGGTCGCAGCTTGATCTTTTTCTTGTGGGGATTTCACTTTTTCAGAAAAATTCAGCGCCCCATCAATCGGATATTTGCGCTATGGCCCTTTTTAGCAACCAATATGGTCAACAGCCAAGCTGCCAAGATAGCCTGTCGGATCGCTTGTAAATTCGTTGGAATTGGGATGAACTCGAGGGAAAAGAGCACGGTTGAATCTAAAAATGATCCATTTTTCCAGAACTATATTCCCCACAGTCATCTTGATTCTTTTTTTGTCCGTTGAATCTTCAAACGGCTACAGCGACATCGATGTGATTCTTTTTATCATTACTGTTTTCAAGACCTGCCAGGACGGCCAGGAAAAAAGCCAATATGAAATTTTAAAAGATTGGCATGATACCAATTTGGAACGTAGGCTTAACGAATAGAGAAAAATGAGACCGTTCATCGTGGGGGTTATATCAGATAATGTCAGATTCAGAGTGGAGTGTGAAAAATGGCTAGGCTGGTTGAAATCCAAAATTTTTAAAAGCCTTCGCATGCTGGCTTGATAGATCGGTACGGAAAAACTGATGCGGGAGAAGAATTGCCGTGCAATCAGTTTCTAGCTCGTCGATTGACACTGTTAGGTGGGGACGCTGGTAAAAAAGTAAAAATCAATTTGTTCAACCGATACCCGTTTTGACCGGCAATGGCCTTTCCCCTTTCAACTAAACGGACGCGCAGCGTCCCCGGAATTTTACCTAATCATGGAGTAGCTGCTTAATTTTTTTATCAATCGGCACCACAATAGTTGTGACCCCTTTTTGATCCAGAGCCTGCCGGAACCTCGCCTGGATATGGTCAACTCTTTCTTCAAAATATGCTTTCGCGCCATAGCCTTTCGCCAGTGAAACAATGTCAAGACCGGGAAGATCAAGGCCGGGAACATTTGGCGTATCTTCCAGAAGTGCAAATGATTTCAATATGCCATATTCTTCATTTCGCAATGCCACAATGACAAGGTGCAGTTCATGCTGAACAGCGGTCCAGATCGACTGAGGTGAATACTGAAATGAACCATCCCCTATAATTGCGATAACGGGACGATTTCTTCCCAAACGCTTTTCTGCAAATGCAAGACCAACTGCGGCAGGCAAATCCCAGCCCAAACCGCCGGAGCCCATGGTGTAGTAGCTGTCCGGCTTGCGGATCGTACCCATTCTTGAGCGTCCCAGTTCCGGAATATTTGACGGAGATTCCTGGACAAGAATATAATCTTCGGGGATCTCTCGTGACAGCACATCAAAAAGCTGTTGGGCCGTCAAAGGATAGTCGATATTTTTCAGCTCACCTGTATCCGAAGTTAAGCGATCATTAAGATTATGAGTCGGTTTTTGCCGTGCTGAAACGGATTCATTTAATGAAATCAAAGCCAGACGGCTGTCACTCATGAGGCTATCACCGGCAACAGACTTGGCAGCGTCATAAGCGTCATCCGTCACCTGTAATAATGTTGCACCATCCGGCAGGTATTCCCCCGGGATCCAGGGGTAGTAACGAAACACGGGTGCACCGATGACAACGATCAGATCATGTCCTTTCAGTGTTTCGCACAATGGACCAATGGCCGAAGGGAGACTGCCGGCAAAAAGCGGATGGTTTTCCGGGAAGGAAATTCGTTCTGAAAACGACCCGATCCATACAGGGGCATTGAGTTTTTCGGCAAAAGCAACACCTTCATCCCATGCATTGCTTCTGGATATGTCACCGCCATAGACCAGAACGGGATTTTCACTTTGATTGATCCTCTCAGCAAATTCTTGTAATCGTTCCGGATCTGGCGCAATTCTGGTTGAAGTGCTACGCAATACATCCACATCATCCATCTCCTTATCCCAGTCATCAAGGGGTAAAGAGAGAAAAACAGGTCCTGTCGGTTGCTGAACCGCGGTTGCATACGCCCGCATAAAAGCCCCCGGCACATCTTCGGGACGATAGGGTTGATAGCTCCATTTCACCCAGGGTTTAGGCAGGTTTTCAGCCTGTGTATTGGTAAGAAACGGTTCACAGAGAAGCATATCGCGGGTTTGCTGGCCCGCAGTAATGATCAATGGTGTTTTGTTGACGTATGAGGTTAATATGCAGCCCATTGCATTCCCCATCCCTGCCCCGGTATGCACATTGACCATGACCGGCTTCCTTAATCCTTGTGACAATCCATCAGCGATTCCCACGACACTGGCCTCCTGAAGCGCCAGTATATAGGTGAAATCGTCAGGAAAGTTTTTTAAAAATGTCTCTTCGGTTGAGCCTGGATTACCCACAATTATACGAAGGTCAAGTTTACGCAGCAAATTGAAGGTAACATCGCGTACTGTCGGCATATTTCCCCTTCTTTCAATTATTATTCAGATATAGATTCATCACTTGTGTATCCATAACCGGTGATTGTATGGTTTCTGTTTATCGGTCAAAGGAGATTCTCTTTCATGTAAACCGTCCCTGTTGCGTTCCCCCCCGGAGCATGGGAACGAGAATGGCCTGGGTTCAGAAATACAGAACCCCGCCCTCCATCCGGTCGGGAGTAACGGGGTTTTTGGCTCGATTTAAACCATCCTAAATCCTCTTTTTTTCATTGAAACAAAGAAGGAATTATCGCAACATGAGGGCTTGGTTCTAATGGCCTCGCCCATGTAGACAGAGGAATGATAAAAAGGAAGTACGGGACATTTTCATGTACAAAGAATCCGGGATGCCGATTACCGCCCTGGCGGTAAATACCCTGCCTCGATCATCTCTCCAAGCGAATTCAGGTGCGCTTTTTCATCTTCCGCAATGCCGTGGAGCACGGCCCGGCTTTCTTCGTCATCCACATGGCCCGCGAGCCTGACATAGAGATCGAAGCCCTGGCTTTCCAACATCATGGCCAGAGAAAACACATCAGCGGTTGTCTCCATGAGGGGTTGGTTTTTTTCCATGAAATCAGTGGTATCAAAACCACCTTCCATAACCGAAGGACTTTCCCCTTCAAATGACTGCCGGTTGTCCGCTGCGCCTTTGAGGGTTTGATGCAATTCCAGAAGCTTTTGCTGGTGCTTCTCCTCGAAACCGGCAAGCTTTTTCAGCAAGTCGGCCGCCTCTTTGTCTTCACATTTACGGGCCGCCAGAACATAGAACGCCGCCAACCCCTTTTCCATGCCCATGGCAAAGTCCACCACCTCAACGGGAGACATCTCTTTCACGCTGGAAATTTCACTTCCAAAATCAACCGGCCCTTCCGCCGTGAGGCCGTTCCAGGCTTTGATGCCGCCTCGCAGGTTGTATACTTCCCTGAATCTCTTTCCTGCCAGAAGCTGAGCGGCGGCGCGACTTCTGCCGCCGATGGCACAGTAGACCAGAACAGGTTTTTCAGGATCCAGTTCCTGGAGACGATCAGAAAGCTGCGGCAGGGGAATCAGGGTGGCCCCCAGGATCCGGCTCTCTTCATATTCGCGCATCTGACGGACATCCAGCAGGGTATAGGTCCCTTCCGGACGCTCCGCCATATAGGCCCGGGCCTCCTCCGAGTCCATATTCCCCACCGGATTGAAAAACTTTTTCCATTTCATGGCTGAACACTTTCTTCAGGTTTACTTATCAGGCAGTGCCGCAGCGATTTTCTTTCCCAGGGCCGCACATGCCGCCAAGCCTTTTTCGTCGGGTACATATTGAAGCCTCACCCCGGGGTCAATAACATCAAATTTCATTTCTTCCAACGCCTTGGTTACCTGCTTTACGGATTCGCCGCTCCACCCGAAGGAACCGAAAGGGGCCGCGATCTTGTTCTGGGGTTTCAACCCTTTCATATAGGTCAGAAAATCGGCGACCGTGGGGAACATATTGTTGTTGAGGGTGGGAGAACCCACAATAATGGCGCCGGCATCCAGGACCTCCGTTATGACATCGCTGCGGTGACAGTTCCTGAGGTGCATGGGTTTGGCATTCACCCCTTCCTGGATCAGTGCGCCGACAATGGCCTCGGCCATGGCTTCGGTGCTGTGCCACATGGTGTCGTAAATCACCAGGGCCTTCCGTTTGGGCGCCATTTTACTCCACTCAACGTAGGTATTAATGATTTTTGAGGGGTCCTTTCGCCAGATGATGCCGTGGTCCGGGCAGATGGTGTCAATCTGCAGGCCCATTTCCGTTACTGTATCCACCAGTTTTAAAATGAGCGGGGCATAAGGCATCAGGATATTGGCGAAGTATTTTTTTGCATGGGGAAAGATATCGTCACCAATCTGATCGTCAAATTTTTCCGGCCCCGCGTAATGCTGCCCAAAGGCATCACTGGAAAAGAGCAGTTTGTCCTCGTTCACATAGGTAAACATGCTGTCCGGCCAATGCAGCATTCGGGTTTCCATGAAAGTGACGGTTCTTTTGCCCAGAGACAGGGTTCCAAGATTTTCAACCGGCTGATAATTCCATTCCTGGGAAAAATGCTTTGATAAATTCTTCTGCCCCATCTTGGAGCAATAAAGGGGCTTGTCTTCACCGATTTTGTGCATCACCCGGGGCAGACTGCTGGAATGATCCATCTCAGTGTGGTTACTGATCATATAGTCTATTTTTTTGGGGTCAACGATGGCGCTGATATTGGCCAGGAGCTGACCGCCGAACTCCTTCTTGACCGTATCAATGAGGGTAATTTTGTCATCAAGGATCAGATAGGCGTTGTACGTAGTTCCCTCATAGGTGGAATACCCATGAAAATCCCTGATATTCCAATCGGTAACGCCCACGCTAAAGATTCCATCCGCTATTTTAACTGGTTCCATTGTTCTCTCCTGTTTAAGAAATTAGTATTTTTTCATTACATCTGGCCCAACACCCTGCCCTACCCTTTCAGGCATCCGCCGCAAACCTTCATGCCATCTTCCGGCCTCAATTTGGAAGCCATGGTCGGCTCCCCACAGCGATCGCAGGATATTGAAGGTTCAATTCGCGCTTTGGGGGGCAAATCTTCATGAATTTCGCGCACATCAAAAAGCGCTTCTTTCGTGTTTTCCATAATCTCCCGACTTCGCTTCAGGTGCAGTTCCTGAAACCTTCCCCTTTCCGTATCGGTTGCGCCCCCTTTTCGAATCTTGTCCATGAGCTGCCGGTGTTCCTCATTTAATTCCAGAGCGCCGGCTTTCAGGGCAACCCGTACCCCGTCTCCGCTTTTCCGGCTCAGCAGGGTCAGCACCTGTTTGCCATGATCTTTGAAGATAAGGTTTCCTTTTCCAAAAGTACAGCCGGTCAGAACCTGAACCGCGTCTGCACCGCAGGCATTGGTTTCAACGATGGCCACAATCTCCTCATCTTCCGCCCGGTTTTCCCTGAGCCATTCCATGGCCTTTTGGCTTGCCCGGTAACCGATGGATAATCCCGGGCAGATATGTCCATGGAAATCAGCACATTTTTTAAAATCTTCCGCTTGAAACGGATCATTAAGTGCCATACAATACCCTTTCTATATTTTCAGCTGTGATGAACTGTCTGAATTGTATTATGGCTCTTTTATATTTTTCCTCATTTCCTGTCAACTGATCAGTCAGGAGATTCTGTTATGAAACCCTTGTTTGTCAAAGCATTTTCATTGATTCAGGCTCTTTTTATCATTCCGATCTGTCTCAGTCTTTTTCTTCATGGGAAAGCGAATGCCCAACGCCTGCACGCATCTGATCTGATTTACAGGGGGGCCTTCTCTTTTCCTACCGGAGACCCATGGGCTTACGGCGGGCACGCCCTCGCTTTTTTTCCGGAAGGAGACCCGTCAGGGTCGAATGACGGCTATCCAGGCTCATTGTATACGGCAGGCCATGCCGTACAGGGCCTGGTCGGAGAAATTGCTATTCCCACCCCCATCACAACCACTGATTACAATACCCTTTCCAAGGGAAACGTTTTACAACCTCTCGCTGATATCACCGGCGGCTGGAAAGATAACTGTACCTATCATGCAGACTGTATCTACCGGGAGCTGTCCGGACTGGCGTTTCTGCCCAATGTGAGCCGCATTGTCTGGAATTTACGGGACTGGTACAATGTCGCCGCATACGATCAGGATTCCCTCGGGTGGAGCCATACGGACCTGACCCATGGGCAAGGGGTATGGCACGTGGGAGAACGAAACAATCCCCTCTTTCACAATGCGCGTACCTGCAACTACCTTTTTAAAGCCCCCGAAGATTTTGCATCTGAATTCCTCGGGGGGAAATGGCTTATGGCAGGGAACCACCGGGAAGGTGGCGCTCTCGGAGGTTCCCAGGGGCCCACGCTCTACGCCCTGGCGCCATGGGAGGACGGAAATCCGCCCGCTTCCGGACAAAACCTGAACGCAACGCCCCTGCTCTACTATCCGGAGATCTATGACTGCGTATGGACCGATTCAAGCGTTTGTCATTTTCCCGGCTATCGCGCCAAAGACAACTGGGTCGGCGGCGCCTGGGTTCAGACCGCCGCCAAGAGTGCTGTTCTCATATTCGGCGTCAAAGGGCTGGGAAACAGCTGCTACGGTACCCAGGCCGAATGCGGGGGTGATCCCTGCGATATGTACAAGGGGTATCATGCCTATCCCTACGCCGCCCAAATTATTTTCTATGACCCGGAAGAATTGAAACAGGTGGTTGCGGGAACCCGTGACCCGTGGACGGTCCTGTCCTATGAAACCATGGATCTCACAGGTTATATGCTGGATGGGGGATGTCCGGAATTGGGAGCTGTCGCTTTTGATCGGGATAACGGCCTCATTTATTTTACGGAACAAACTGCCGGTTCTTCAGATGAGACCGTGGTGCATGTCTGGCAGGTAGCGGCTTCGGAAGCCCCCATGGTCCTCTACGTCAGCCGGACGGATCCCGCCTGCGGCGGCAACAGCCCCTGTTACGGCACCATTCAGGCGGCGCTGGTTGCTGCAACCACCGGGGCCCACATCCGGATCAGCGAGGGAAACTACAATGAAACACCATTGCTCGACCAATCCAGGATACTGACCCTCAGCGGTAGCTGGAATGCCGCATTCAGCACCCAGACTTCAAACCTGACCCGGATCAGATCTCTGCGGGTGACCATGGGAACCCTGCATGTGCGGGAGATGTGCATTGGTCCATGAGAATCGAGACATTTGCAAGTGAAAACTGAAAAAAACCCCTATTTTTCCAGTTCTTCCTTGATGGCCATACCGAGCTTTTCCAGAACATAGGGTTTTTTTAAATATTTTCCAGCTCCCAGCATCTGGGCGGCTTTCACCTCTTTCGTCTTGGCGTAACCGCTGGCAATGACAGCCTTCTGCCCGGGACGGATTTTGATGATCGCCTCGTAGGTCTCTCGTCCGTTGATGCCTTCGGGCATGACCATATCGAGAACAATGAGATCAAACGATTCTCTTTTTATATGGCTGATGGCCAATTCACCGCTTGATACGGTCGTGGCCTGATAGTTAAGTTCAGTCAGGAGTCTGAATGCAATATCCCTTTGCTGCGCCTCATCGTCAACAACAAGAATCTTTTCTTTGTTTCCAATATAATCTTTCAGGGACACCGGTTTTTCGCCAACAGCAATTGCCGTTCTTTCAGCAGGGAAATAGAGTTCAAACACCGTTCCCTTCTCACTGCTTTTGACATCCTTATACCCCTTATGATCCTGGACGGCATTCCAGACCACCGCCAGCCCCAGGCCGCTGCCACTTCTTCCCATTTTCTTTTTGGTGTAAAACGGCTCAAAGATCCTGTCCAGGTCTTTTGAAGCAATCCCGTGACCGTCATCGGAAACGCTGAGTACGGCATATTCACCCAGACGGACCTGTTCATACCCCTTTAGCGGCTCATCTAAATACCGGTTCATGGTGGAGATGGTCACCGTGCACAGTGAGCCCTTTGTAGACTCTGATGCGTTGATCACAAGGTTCATGAGGGCCTTGATGATGTGTATTTTGGAGCAACTCACATTGAGAAGATCGGGATCAAGTTCCGTGTTGAACGTGACAAACGAATGGGTTTGCTGGATCTGCCGGTGTTCGTTAGTGGCCAGATACTCCTCGACAATAATGTTCAGATTAGAAGTTTCTTTGCTGATCGCCACACCCCTGGCAATGGTCAGCAGATCTTCGACCACTTCGGCCGCCCGCAGCCCCGATTCCTGGATGGCCTTGATGGGCTTTTTCAAGGGGCTGTCTTCAGGTAAATGGAGCAAGATCAGCTCTGGATAACTGACAATTCCTGAAAGGATGTTGTTCAGGTCATGTGCCACGCCGCCGGCAAGGCCACCCACCACTTCCATTTTCTGCGCTTTCTGCAACTGGCCCTGAAGGCGTCTCTTTTCTTGATCCGCCAACCGTATGTCTGTAAAATCCCGGACGATGATGAGTTTCCCCAGTGGGACCCCGTAATCTTCGATGGTTGATTGTGATACCGAAAAAAACCGCATTTCTCCCTTACGCGCAATCTTGATCTCCCGATTCTGGTAGGTTTCCGTGAAATCATGATTGGCAAGCAAATCCGAAATCCTGAGAGACTTTATTTCAGAATCGCGCACATAAAACAGGGTCTTGGCCGCTTCATTGATCTGGATAATTTTGCCATCGGGACTTAACACAATGATGCCGTCTAAGATGTTTTCAAACAGATTTCTGGCTGCTTTTTCCACGCCCACGGAGAGAAAGTTGTATTTGATGACGGCCAGAAATGCGCAGAGGGAGATGGCGCCGCAACCGGAGGAGCCCAAGCGGATGAAGTCATGGACCTTCAGAACAGTGGGGAAAAAGAAATCGCAGACCAATCCAATGGACAATGAAATAGTGACGCCAAACAGCAGCAGAGACAACTGCTTTTTCTCATTGGTGTTGTCGGTCTTCATGACTTCCACGAAAGTGAGATAGTAGGCATAGAGTGTCGATGGGGTAACAAGAAGCAGAATAAACGGATCAAACAAAATCCCGGTGACCACCATTTCACCCCAGTAGGTCCTCTCATGCCCTTTGATGGTCCAATCAGTCGCTAAAGACAGGAAAACGGCGAGCGCGCAGGCGGCCAGCATGATCTTATAAAAGACGTCTTTTTCTTTTTCCAGGAATGCATAGGTGAAAGTGAGGAATAGGAATCCGCTCGGCACCCAGAAGATGCAGGCAATTCTAAAGAGTGGAACTTTCCAGGATGGCGGCGTGGGCATCCAGGCGAGGAAATCACAAAACACCCAGCCCAGAAGGCCGGCCAGGAAAATCAGACAGGTTTTGTTTACGGCCGTATTTTGTTTTTGCGCATAAATGTAGGACCATGCGAAGACATTGATTAGAACGGAAGCAAACGGCAAAAACAGATAATAATTCATCTCTCTTTCCTCACTCTGTCTCTGTATTATATAGCATATCATTATTTTATGGAAGTATTTTTCCATAGAAATAATAGTTAATAAACATGGGTTTCAGAGGGAGACAACAGCTAAAATGATTTCATCCGCTTATTAGTCCTTGACAAAGAAACCACAATTGCTTTAGGGGATAACCTTTTAAGGTCCTGCAAGATAAGAAGGTTTGAAGGTCCCGTATGTTTAAAACGAAAAAAAATCGGTTTGAAAATATCCTCATTCTGGGGCTGGGCGGTGTGGGCCTCTACCTGGCCAAAAGGCTGGTGCACGAAGGTTACGCCGTGACCGCTATCGAGCCGGACGTCGACCTGCTCCGCTATGCAGAGGGACAGATGGACGCACGACTGATTCAAGGTACCGCCATGAGCATCGACTGCTGGAAGGAAGCGGATGCCGAAGAGATGGATTTGCTGATTGCCGTGACCGACAACGACGCGGTTAACATGTTGTCTTCCCTGATCGCCGATCGTTTCGGCATATCCCGAAAAATCGCGCGGGTCCATTCCCTGGAATTCGGTATAAAGCATTCCTTACTGACGGCCGATGATCTGAAGATCAATCTGGTGATTCATCCGGAGGAACTGGCCGCCCAGGAAATTGTGAGGCTCATTAAGCTGACGGCGGGCAATGAAATTATCGATATCGCTGATGGGCAAATGCAGGTCATGGCAACCCGTATTGACAACGATTCGCCACTGGCCTTTAAAAAATTAAAGGAAATCTCTCAAACTTATCACGAATTCCATTTTCGCGTGGTGGCCATTGCACGGGGTATCACCACCAGCATACCCGGCGGAGAACATGAAATTCTACCCCATGATCAGGTGTTTTTCATGGCCGCCAGTGAAGATCTGCCCCGCCTGATGGAACTCACCGGGGTCAGAGAGCAGCGGCGTCATCGGGTTATGATCCTGGGCGGCGGCCTGGTGGGAAGCCGTGTGGCCGAACTCCTTGAAAGAACCGTTCATGTCAAACTCATTGAAAAGGACGAAAAAATAGCAGAGGGCCTTTCCTTCATACTGAAGCATACCGAGGTGTTGAACGGGGATGGCACGGACCTGGACGTACTGCGCTCCGCCGGACTCATGGACATGGACACCTTCATCACCGCCACGGGTAATAACGAGACCAATATCCTGAGCAGCCTCATGGCCAAGCGTCTCACGGAAACGGGAAACGGAAATTCCCATGGCAATCAAACCAAAACCATTGCCCTGTGTACCAAGGAACAATATATGGTGCTGGCGGCCACCAGCGGATCGGATATCGCGCTGAACAAGAAAATTCTGGCTGGAAACGAAATTCTGAAATTCATCCGCAGGGGGGAATTGCTGTCCGTAGCCCACCTTCACGGCTTTGACGCTGAAGTGGTTGAACTGGCGGCAGCGCCCAACTCGCCCATTACACGCCGCCCGCTTTCAAAACTGGACCCCTCATTTTACGGAAAAATCCTCATCGGCGGCATTTTTCGAGATGGAAAATGGCAAACCGCCGTGGGAGACACCCATATCCGGGCCAATGAACGGGTGATCGTCGTCTGTATGAGTCTCAATCTAAGGGATGTTCAGAAACTGTTTCTAGAATGAAGCCTCATACATCTTGAAAAATCGTTTTTCCGCATCATCGGCACCAATCATAATAAGCTCATCTTTCTCACGGAAACAAATAGCGGGGTCAGGGTTGATCACCATTTTTCCGTCTTGGCTTATGGCGATGACGCTGCAGTCTGTTTGCATGCGGATCTGACTTTCAGCTAGGGATTTTCCCAAAAGAGAGGAATGCACGCCAACACGGAATACATTTAGCCCTTCAGCAAGCATTAACATTTCATCGGGTTTGAGAACATTGAGTATGGTATTGGCAGCCAGGGAAGCATATGACATCACCAGGTCGGCCCCGGCCGTGTGCAGCTTTGAGATACTTCTGTCAAGGGTAGCCCGGCTGATAATCTGGATGTCGGGTCGCAGCCTCCGGCAGTAAATGGTCAGGTAGATATTTGTGGGATCATCGTGGGTGGTGATGATAACCGATGGCGCCTCCTTGATCCCTGCCCGTTCCAGTGTGTTGATATCCGCAGCACTTCCATAGATGTACCGGTCATCTTCGATAAGCCGCTTGTTTTTCTCAATGATCCGATAATCAACGCCCCCTTCCTCCAGCGCCTCTGCGGCAGCACGGCCAACCCGGCCACCTCCCAAAACAATGACCGGCGCCGGGGATTTTTGATAACCCCCAAAATGTTTATCGTAGTTTTTAAGTTGCTCCGCTGATCCGGCCAATAGAAAAACGGTCGTGGATTTGATCACCGTTGCGGCGTTAGGTATTTCAAATGTACCCCCCTCCCAAACACCCACAACCGTAATGCCGATTGTCTCCCGCAGCCTGCTTTCCTGGAGGGTCCTGCCTACCATAGGCGTCCTCATGGCGGGGGCCTCAGCAATGAGAAGGGATTCGATGCTTCCAATGACGTTTGCCCGGGTGCTCGTCCCGATCACTCTTCTTGACAATGATTGGCCCAGTAGCTTCATGAATTGGAAAACGTACGTGCTCCCCGCGAGCTGCAAAATGTCCACGGAATCATCCAGATCGGCATTTGCGGCAATAGGGACCTCTTTAGAAATCTCCCGGATTGTGAAGGCGATGTTTGTATTCATCATGTCGTTACTGTTGGCAACCACCAGGGCAGCCTTTTGTGCCCTGAGACGTCTGTAAGTTTCCGGATTACCCAACTCACCTGCCACCACCTTATAGTCCAGGTCGATTAACTCCAGTGCTTTGTGTATATCCTCCGCAACAATGACATATTCATACTGATACTGTCTCAGCCTGTCGACAAGATTCATGGTGATGGGATCGTAGCTTGTCAGAATGACATGACCTTTCGTGTCCTCGGGCAATTCTCGAGGCGCCCTGGCTCTTGTCTGGGCCTCAAGCCACGGTGCATAAAAGAATTGAATGAAAGTGAAGGGAAGCATAATGAGAAGCAATATGATGCCGGACAGGAGCACAACCATACAGAACAGTCTCCCCAAATCCGAGGTGAAGGTAATATCACCGAAACCGAGGGTGGACATGACCGTAAGGGTCCAGTAAAAGCCTGTAATCCAGCTGAATTCTCTGTTTTCCAGTACCATCAGGAAGTGAAACAGAACGCTGTAGACGGTAATCATCGCTAACAGGATAAGAAAAAACTTCATCAATATCTTGACGTTTCTCTCTTGTCTTTTCCCGAAAGCGTAGACTAATTGCCCCATTAGAAATTTCATAAAAAAATCCCCTTGCCCACCTGTCCCATGATCCTTAAGGATCATGAGAACATTGGCACCAAGAATACCCATACCCCGGGGCACTTATCAGCGCTTTTCCGCTATTTCCTCAAAGCGTTCTATCTGGCTTTCCAGCCCTATGGCGCTTGTCACATCCACCACAAACGCGATACCTGTACCCGGTTCTTTAAATCGTCCGGCCTCGTAAATAGCGCCCAGCACCGGGTCCACAAGCCTCTCTTCCAGGAGGAAGAGGACCACGTCGGTCTGCGCCTCAAGGGTCAGGCCGAAGAAGGTCTTTGCCTCATGTATGCCGGTGCCGCGGGCCGGAATGATGGTGGCCCCCGTGCCGCCGGAAGCCTTGGCGGCGTCTATGATTCGATCGGTTTCCGTGGTCTTTACCATTGAGACAATCAACTTTAATTTCATGTCATTCCTCCCTAGCGGCTTTTAGACTCCGCAACTCCAACCAGTGTGCCAACTGAGCGTAGCCCATCACGGTCATTATGGGAAAGACGCTTGCAAAGGCGATCAATCCGAATCCGTCCAGTGCAGGATCACGACCCGGAATCGTTTCCGCCAGCCCCAGGCCCAGGGCGGCAACCAGCGGCACGGTCACCGTCGAGGTCGTGACCCCGCCTGAATCATAGGCAATGGCGATAATCTCCCGTGGCGCGAATACCGTCTGGATCACGACAATCACGTATCCTGCAATGATATAAATATAAAGCGGCGTCCCCGTCACGATGCGAAATGTGCCGATGCCTATTCCAATGGCCACTCCGGTTGCAACAGCCAATCTCAGTCCCCACTGGCTCAGACTGCCCCGCGAGGCCTCGTGCGCTTTGTAGCATACTGCGATCAGCGCCGGCTCAGCAACAGTCGTGGAAAATCCGATCAATATGCCGAAGACATACACCCATATATAGGCATGCCAGGGAGCGCCAGCCGGGGCTGTTTTCGAGCCGAAAACAAATTCGGGTGATGACAATTGTTTCGCCATGATCTTACCGATGGGAAACAGAGCGGTCTCCAGTCCGTCCAAAAAAAGGCTCAGACCCACCAGGACGAATACAAAGCCTGCCACCACGCGCTTCCAGTTGGGTATGGGCCGCCGTAAAACCACGAGCTGAAAAAACATCAGCAAGGCCAGAACCGGCAAGACGTCCTTAACCGTCAGTGCGAGCGTATGACCGAATGTGATCAGTAGTTCCATCCCTGTGCCTTTGCTCAGCTAAAAAGAATAATACCGTAACCCATAACGAACACGATGGGCAATAATGAGGCAAACGCGATAAGCCCAAAACCATCTACCAGCGGATTACGCCCACGGATGGAGGAGGCCAGACCCACACCCAGGGCCGTTACCAGCGGCACGGTCACCGTCGACGTGGTGACGCCACCTGAATCATAGGCAATACCCACAATCTCTTTCGGCGCAAAGCCGGTCATGATCATAACGGCCATGTAGCCGCCGATAATCAGGTAGTGAACAGGCCATCCCTTAAGGATTCGTATGAGGCCCATCAAAATAGCAATGCCTACGGAAAATGCCACGGTGAGCCGAAGCCCCAGGGCATAGGACTCCATGGATGCCGGATCAGAACCGATGAGTTCCCCTCTGGCTGCCACATCTGAAGCCTCTTCCGCTACTGCGATGAGAGCGGGCTCCGCGATGGTCGTGGAAAAACCGAGTCCGAATCCGAACAGGAGGAGCCAGAAAAGACTTCCTTTGCGGGCAAAGGCCTCCGCCATGGCCTCACCTATGGGAAAGAGTCCTATCTCCAGCCCCACAACAAAAAGGGCTAACCCTAAAATGACGAGAATGAGCCCGACGAATACATTCAAAACATCAGGAAAAGGCTGGCGTACAACGGCCAATTGAAAGAACATAATAACGAGTATGATGGGAAGGAGATCTCGACAGGCCCCCACGATATTCAGGCCAAATCTCCTGAGGGGATTGACAATATGTTCCAGCAGTTCACTTTTTCCGGCCATCTTAGCCCCAGGTGAGTGAGCAGCGCGTGAAACACATCTCAAGGGATGTTGCTTCTAAATTCAAGGGTATGGTTCCCCAAACTCCCATTGTTCACGTAACAATGAACGGATTCACAATAAAGTAGATACCCAAACCGGCAATCACAGCCCCAGCGCCTTTCCGAAACCAGTTTCCCGCCCCTTGCCAGCGACTGCTTTCCATCACGCGCTTTACCGCGGCGGTCGAACTGCCGGCCACCACAATGGGAAGGCAGTGACCCAGGGCAAAAAGCAAAATGAACAGAACCCCGGCGACCACCTTTTCCTGTACCGTGACGATGGCAAGGATGGGAGCAATAAACCCGAATGTGCAGGAACCGGAAAGAACCCCGTAGGCCAAACCCAGCGCCAGAGCCCCGAACATGCCGCGAAGATTGAATTTATAGAGGAGATTTCCCGACATGGAACATTTTTCAACGCCGAGCATCCCCAATGCGACCCAGACCAGGACCAGCCCTATGAGGATCTGCCAGTAGTTTCCCACATCTCCCAGCATTCGTCCCAGCAAGGCGCAGATAATCCCGATGAGCGCGATGGTGATAAAGAGGCCCACGGTGAAGGCCACGGAATAGTAAGCGGCCTGTTTCGGTTTCAAGAGCGTCTGCTGCCCGCCCACGTAGGCGACGATCAAAGGGATGGACGCCAGGTGGCAGGGGCTGAACACCACGCTGATCATACCCCAGATAAAGCAACCCACGGCGGCGACGGCCGTTCCGCCTGCGATCCAATTGTTTACGTTCAGAAAAATGGTCTCCAGCATCCATGTGCTCCACATCTCAAGGTTCAGGCTTCGCAGGCCTTTACTTTGAGTAATGTTGGGTCAGCCAACGCCCATTTTTTTCAACCGCCCGACGATGTCGGCCTCGCCCATGAACCCGGTATGGCGATAGACCTCATTGCCCTCTTTATCGAAGAAGATCTGAGTGGGAATCGCCCTGATACCAAACCGTTTCGCCTGATCCTTGTCTTTCCAGACATCGATAAACACAATGGCGGCCTTTCCTCGATAGGTTTTCTCGAGCTTTTTAATGATGGGCGCCATCATTTTGCAGGGGATGCAGGAGTCCGCGCCCAGGTCCACCATGGTTACCATGCCCTTTACCGGAACAGTGCCGGAGGACTGTGTATGGGGTACAGACGTTTCATCGGACGAACACCCGGAAAGCTGAAAACTCAGCAGGCCGATAATGCCCGTCACGGCAGCCATACCCAGGGTCAGCCTCAACAGCACGGGCAACCCTGAAACAATTTTTGGCATTTTCATGGTGTAAGTTATTCCTTATTCCAATGAACAGATTTTATGGAGAACATCTCTGACACGACTCACAGCAGGGATGCTGCTCCCCAATTCAACAATATGGCACAATACCTGTTGGCCTTCGAATTTATACATCCTCGTCCGCTTTAGCAACCGCTTTCTTTACAACCTTTTCCGTTTCTTCGCATTTGGAACAATTGGGTATGGCCTCAACGCACCTTTGAGAAATGATCTTGAGCTTCATTCTGAATGCCAAACCTGTGAATGTGACGGTTTTTTCCGGGCACAGGTAAACATTCTTCGACAATATTGTCGACCTGAAACGCCGATTGTCGAAACCGCTGCGGCCATATTTGATATAAATATCTGTTTTTTTTGTGAAAACTTTTTTGGCACAGTCTTTGTAATATACTTGAGAAAACGGCTTAACGGTAAACACAAAATTTATCAAGCAGGAGATCAGCAATGGATAAGGTTTCACAGAAATCAGTGGTACAAAAAGGGATTAAGCGCATGGTTGTTTTGGGATTGGGAGTTACGGTCGCAGCCGGGTTCGCTCCAGTGATGAGCTGGGCAGGTTTCCAGGGTTCGGCCAAACAAACTTATCGCTTCAACGCCCAATCGCAGGATGGTAATAGTCATCTCATGCGGGTTTCTGAGGGTGAAAAGATTATCATGGCCCGCGGAGGGAACGGGTCTGGTGGTGGCGGCGGAATGGGACGGAGAGGGGGTGACAGTTCAGAGAGTGGGTATAAATATGGTCCCGGAGATGGATCCGGCACGGGAGAAAGACTTCGTGACGGCAGCGGATACGGCGCCAAAAAAGGTGGCGGAACGGGAAACAGGGACTGTGACGGCACAGGCCAGGGGAAGGGTCGTGGCAACCGCACGAATTAGAAAAATTTGATTTTGAAACATAATGTTATAACTAAATTTGACCTCAGGAGGTATGTACAATGCAAATCACAAAGCAACTCATTAGAACCACAGGAATTTTTATTGCTCTCGGAATGCTACTTACACCTATGGCTGCCGATGCGCGGCAGAAGGCAGGAGGTGGAAGTAAAGGAAGCCAGGCAGGGCTATCCAGCATAATCGCCAATCTGCCGTACCAGGATTTGAGTGCCGTGGAAGAGGCCGGCCTCATCCATATGCGCGAGGAGGAAAAACTGGCCCGGGATGTTTACGAAATCCTGTACAACAAATGGGGGTTGACCATCTTCAGCAATATCGCTCAGGCTGAACAGCGTCACATGGTGGCTGTTAAATCTTTATTGGATAAATACAACGTGCCTGACCCCATTACCGATCTTACCGTGGGCGTATTTCCTACGCCCGAGGTACAGGAGTTATACAATGCATTGGTTGAAGAAGGCAATAAGTCGCTGGTTGACGCTCTGCATGTCGGCGCCACCATAGAAGATCTGGACATCAAGGATCTCTATGATTATCTCATTGAAACAGATAACTTGGACATTAAAACCGTCTATCAAAACCTGGTTAAAGGATCCAGAAATCACCTGCGGACCTTTGTTTATCAATTGTCCCTTAATGGTGCTACCTATGAGGCCCAATATTTGACTCAGGATGAGATCGACGATATCGTAACCTCGCCCAGGGAACGGGGCAGGGTTGATGAAGATGGCAATCCCGTCACGGGCGGTAATATGGGGGGCGGCCAGGGAGGCCCTCGTTGATAGGATGAAAACCGAAAAAGGCATCCTTCATTTTTCCTCGTGAAAAAAGAAAGTCCTCCTCCGGGGGACTTTTTTTTTGGCGGGTAAAGTGTATACTGTGAATATTGTCAGGAGTGAGGAACATACAGAGTTACCAGACAGAGACCTGATTTATGGTGGTGTTTTCAAAAAACTCAGAATTTCTCTTACGATCAGGGAAAAAGCGTGCATGTTCTTTTTACACACGAATCCTCTCTGGTTGTTTGTTCCTCGCGGTATGTTTCTGCGCCCAGCTCCTCTATGTCCCATGTGGAAGGGCGATGGAGATTTTCGTGGATGGATCGGTGGGATATGATTCCAATCCCGCCCTCTCGGGCGAGGCCGAAAGTTCGTGGTTTGCGGCTTACAGCGCGGGGCTTGCCAAGCAATTCCTCCTGACGGACGCTCTGATATTGGATACGGTCCTGGATGCCACCTATCAGGATTACTGGCAGGTTAAGGACAACTACAACGGCCAGGGCAAGGTCATCCTATCCTATCCTCTGGCAAACGGGATGATCTTACCCTCTATCCTGGGCGGGGTGGCGGCATATCGTGATCATTTCATAGAGGCGGAAGAACGTAACGAGGCTTTAGCGGGCATCGATGTGAGCATGGTTCTATCAAAGCGCTTAACCCTGGGCTTTGAACATGCCTGGAAATGGCAGGGCTACCTTAACTGGGCAAAGCCTTTCTCAGGCCGGGGTCAGGGCAGGAACCCGCAGAATGGGAGCCAATCGGGTCAGAAAAAAACGCCGGAACCGGAAGCAGCAACTGCATGGGAGCAAAGCCCCTTCGATGGGGGAGCAAACGGGCAAGGAGGCGGAGGGGGCAGAGGCTTCCTCAACCAAGAGCAACCGCCCCGGAACAACCGCCTGGTGCACACGGGACTGGGCCTAGATGTATTTCTGATGCCGTCATTGACAGGCTCTCTGCTTGTGGCTTACGCAGATTTGGACTCGTCATTGGACATGGAGTCTTATAAACAGATCCAGGTGGGGTTCGCCTTGATCTGGGAACCTTTCGAAAAGTGGCGCATGGAGGCCCAGGCCGAATGGTATCGAACCGAATACGACAAAGTTCCTGAAAGTATGACCTGTATCAGAACAACAAATCAAGCGCGTTCAATCGGGATTCAGCTAAGCCGCTTCTGGGGGCCTGTTGAGCTTTACGGGCAGGTTCAGTTCCAGAGCGGTGAAGCTCCATTGGACTATGAATCTTACACCCGGCAGGTGGTGCAATGCGGATTTTCCTGGTATTTCTAATACTATTGTTTTTGGGCTTCCCGGAATCAAATTCCGTTGCCGAAGAACTGTTCCTGATGCGCGTTGTGTCTGTGGACCAGGAATCCGGGAAAATATCCGCAGAAGTGATTGACGGTCCGGATCTATCAACAAACGGCGCAGGAGACTCTGTCCACAAGACGGGGGTGATCACGGTTTTGACGGGATCAGGTCGTTTACCAAAACAACTGCACAAAGGTTCAATCGTCAGGGTTTGGGGAGAGTTCTCAGGAGAAACCGGGACCTTTGCCGCCAGGAAACTGTTTCCGGGAAAGACTGCGGGCCGCAAAACAGATCCCACAGGTGTACACCGGCGGCTGGGGAAAGGCCGTGGCTTCGGAGGCAAGGGAGGAGGTGGACACGGCCATGGAAGAAAATAAACGCAAATTACCACTATGGGTCAGCAATCTTCTTCTTTTTGCGCTTCTTTCTTTTGCGGCCGTCGGATATTTTTTCTGGCAGATTCACCGGGCCGAACAGGAGTTTTTCGACCATGTTCGGGTGAATGTGAAACAGGTGGCGGATGTCATTGAATTGAGCGCCCGTGGGGCAGTTGTTTCCCAACGGGTAGCGGAGGAGCTCCTGGAGGCTCTCCTGGGAAATACCGCTCGTTTTGTAGACTATCTTGACAGTATTGAGCCCTTTTCGTCCGAAGAGCTCTCCGCCTTTGCCAAGGAGTCGGGCCTTGTGGGCATCCGCATATTCGGGGACGAGGACAGATATGCAGAAGGCCCTCCCAGGTGGTCTCAAGGCATGACATTTAGCTGCACGGCAAAGGCGAACCTGGAACATCGGGCAAAGCAAAGCCTGTACCTCTTTTCATGGCCCCGGAAGGACGCTCCCGGATGTGTGGTGTTAGGGATAGAGGATAAGAAGATTGCATCCCTGGAAGAGCAACTGGGCCTGGAAAATGTCATTAAAACCATATCAGAGCTTCCAAGGATTCGTTATGTAAAACTTGAGCATCCTTCAGCCGGAGATGGAAACCGGAAAACCCGTCCCGCAGTGGCCATTATGCAAGTCGGCGACGCTCAAGTGGCGGAAACCCGACTACCCTTCGGAGGCAAAGCGCTTGTTGTGGGAATGGACACGGGGTATCTGGCCTCGGCAGTTCACCGTCTGTGGCGGGACTTTTTTGTTTTCGGCGCTGCCTTCGCGGTTTTAGGAATATTTCTCTCTTTCATTCTTTATC
>Ga0233437_1003174_pt1 | contig 22335 bp, 24 predicted proteins | sample SI_122_August201_FD_182714 | JGI IMG/M metagenome (GOLD analysis project Ga0233437, IMG submission 182714) | Seawater microbial communities from Saanich Inlet, British Columbia, Canada - SI_122_August2016_200_MG | ecosystem: Environmental > Aquatic > Marine > Inlet | place: Canada: British...
ATATAATAGATACACAACATCCAGAAAGCTGGAAAGAATTACAAGGGCCACAAGTTGATTGTACACAAGATGAAATACTCCTATACGGAATTGAAGATTGTGCATATGTTAACCAACAAACTCTTGTAAACCTTTACTGTGAAGATGTTGAGCCACACCCAGTAAATGATGTAACACTTTACTACAAAGTAGATTGGAAAGAATACTGGGAAGACTCCTGGGATGAAGGAACTTGGCTTGCAATGGATGGCTCTTTTGAATTCAATTACCAAAAAGATTCGTTCCACAAACTAACATGGTATTGTGAAGACGCATTAGGTAATGTAGAACGAGAGCATGTAGAACTAGACATTGTAGACACCCAAGCACCTGTGTTGGAGAAGTTCGTTGGAGAACCAAAAATACCTTGCGAAAATAAAGACGGATGTCATTATTGGATAACTCAAGACACACCAATAAGTTTCACGTGTGAAGATCTTGGGCCACACCCAGTTGATGATGTAAGTATTTATTATAGATACAAGGTAGACGATGGATCTTGGACAGATTACATAATATACAATGGGCCTTTCACATTTAACGAAGACTCTAGACATGAATTAGAGTACTATTGTGAAGACGCATTAAACAACACCGCAGGACCTTACACAGAAATTGATAGAGTAGATTCAACACCACCAACAACAACAAAAACACTTGTTGGACAAAAATATCCATGTCAAGACGGACAAGATTGCCACTTCTGGATAAGACAGGATACAGAACTTTGTATGAGTGCTGAAGATGGTGGAGACATCTGTCACATAGACGGTGTAGAAACTTACTACAGATATAATGTGGATGAAGGAAACTGGACAGACTGGATGCTATATGAAGGTTGCTTCTCTTATGATGAAGATTCAAACCACACCGTAGAGTATTATTCTAAAGATCAGCTAAATAACACAGAAGTTGTTCAAGTTGAGATCGATAGGGTAGATACAGCACCACCAGAAATAAACAAATTCATCGTGAAGGAAAGTGGAGAGAGATTCTATTCTCCTGAAGAAGGTGTAGTAACTGTTGGATTCCAATCCAATGAATACATCAAATTCTGTGCAGAAGTAAATGATGTAAAGTTAACCGGAGATGAAGGAGTTGGAGTTAGGGCAGTAGGAATGAGATTAACAGGACTTCCAGACCCAGAATTAATTTGGGATGAAGACGAACAAGCTTACTGTAGAGAAACTCAAACAATAGACCACTGTGGATTCTGGCACTATGAAGTAAGAGCTAAAGATTGGTTAGAAAACCATGCTCCATGGGAAGATGGAATACAAATAATAGTTGATGATGTGGCTCCAATTGGAGAAGTATTAAACCCACACGCAGGAAACAACTATTATGCAGAAAAAATATTCCCATTCTACGCACCAGCTGTAGACTTTGGAGGAAACTTCTGTATGCCTGACTTTGGAATGCCACTAGCAGATAAATGTCCACCACCACCAAATGAATGTCCAGCAACAGGTGTAGATTATTGTGATGTATATGCAATAGACTATAACTTTGAAGGCATGAATCAATCAGAAATAAAGAAATGTTGGTGGGACCTAGACATCTATTTCGAACAAGTGTTCGCAGATCCATACATGGAATACATTGGAAGAGTACCATATGAAGATGGAGTATGTAATGGATATCTAACAATACCTGAAGATACAGAATTATCAGATACTGTATTCATGGCTGTTGATTGGGTAGACAAAGCAGGAAACTCTAGATTTGGTTTAGCACTAAATCCATGGTTGAGTCCAATAACAATGAACATGGAAGAGCAAGGGCATGTAGCAATAACAGAGATGTTTAAAACAGCAGAACCTGGTGAATTAACTGTTGTTAAAGCAGATCTATATGAAAGCGACTTATCTGGAACAAAAGAATGTCGAGGTATTGTTGAGAAATATTCCGAAGAAGAAAGGGATGTTGATTATATCATGACATACACTGGACAAGTAACAGGTGATGCAATAGAAGGATACGAATGTATGATTCTAGGTGTAATACCAAGTTATGTAGAAGACGGAAGTTACAGATACACTGTACAATACTTGTTGAATGATGACTGGCAAGTATTTGAGATAGGATCTGACTGGTTTGATTTCACAGTTGGTGATTTAGTAGTAGATCCAGAACCAGAACCAGAACCAACACCAGAACCATCTAATTCAGGTGGCGGTGGAGGAAGCAGTGGAAGCAGTAAAACAACGTCTTGTGGAGACCATACCTGTGACTCAGATGAGAACTACGCTAGCTGTCCAAGTGATTGCGCACAAGTGCCATTAACAACTATTTCAGAAGGAACAGATGTAGCACAACAACTTTCTGAAAACGGAGAAAACCTAGAAACTTCTTCAGAAGAAAATGGGTTGGATTCAATAACTGGTGCAGTAACTGCAGGTTCAAAAGCAGGAGCTAACTCAGTAGTTGCTTGGTTGTTAGTAATTTTAGCACTTGGAGTTACAATATACTTTATTGCTAGAAAAAAATAACCCTTTTTCTTTTTTCTTTTTTCTATTATTTAATAAAACATAACATTTAAAAGCCCTATTTCTACTCAGGAAATCAATGGAATTTGTTAAAGATTTGAAATGGAAGCCGGGAATCAATGTAAATGAGTTGGTAGAATCGTTAGGAAACGTAGGTTTTCAGAGCACAGAACTAGAAAAAGCAAAGCAAACTATAATCAAGATGAAAAAAGATGGTGCAAAAATTTACCTAACATTCACTTCTAACATGGTTACTTCGGGTTTAAGGGGTTTCTTTGCCCAACTAATAAAATTAGGAATTCCAGACGTAATAGTTACGACGGTGGGTGGAATTGAAGAAGATATAATGAAAGCACATGGAGAAGAATTTGTAATAGGAGATTTTTCTTCAGATGATGTAGAATTATATGAAAAAGGAGTAAATCGTGTGGGAAATTTATTTATTAGATCTGAAAGCTATGCTAAATTTGAAGATTTAATGGCACCTTTCATAAAAAAAGCATATGAAAAACAAAAAAGGTGGACGCCTTCAGAACTATTCAAAGAAATAGGATTAAGTTTGGATGATGAAGATTCAATTTTATACCAGGCAGCTAAAAAAGAAGTTCCAATCTTTTGTCCAGCAATAACAGATGGGGCATTCGGATTTCATTTATTTATGTTCCAGCAGAATAATCCAGAATTTATTATAGATGTAGTTAAAGATTTTCAGAATATTTTATTCAGTACATCACAAGATGAGAAAAAAGGCTTAATATCGTTAGGTGGAAGCATTTCAAAACACCACGCAATTCTAGCTTGCTTATTAAACGGAGGATTAGACTATGCTGTTTACATGACAACCGCAAGATATTCTTCAGGTTCAATGTCTGGGGCAACAACAAACGAAGCCAAATCTTGGGGAAAAATAAAAGATGATTCTGATGCAACCACTGTTATAGGAGACGTTTCAATAACATTTCCACTAGTTATGATTTCTGTTCTAGAAGAGTTAAGTAAAGAAAAGCTTGTTTAATTTTATGAATAAAATAATAAAAACGAAACATTTAAATAGTATTATGAATAGGTATTCATAACTAATTTGGGGGGTAAACAAAAATGCCAGGATATGATAGGACTGGGCCAAGTGGTTTTGGCCCAAGATCCGGAAAAGGATTTGGAAAATGTGGAAGAATCTTTGGACAGTGTGGAAGGGGATTTGGATTTAGGTATCCAAGACAGACATCTTTGACCAAATCAGAAGAAAAGAAAATATTGGAAGAAGAATTAAAAGATGTAGAGGAAGAGAAAAAAGAGATAAAGAAAAGAATAGAAGAACTTAAATAATACGGAGGGAAATAAAATGCCAAACAAAGATAAAACTGGTCCAGAAGGAAAAGGCCCAAAAACCGGAAGGAAGATGGGAAATTGCGATGATGCAAAACCAAAAAAAAGGACCCAGACTAAAAAGGAATAAAAGAAATGCCTAGACCTTTCAAAAGAAGAAGAATTAGGGGAAAACCAAACTCTAATTACTTTAAGCCAGCAGGAATTAGAAAGATAGAGTTGGAAGAGACTGAATTAAATTTGTCTGAATTTGAAGCTATCAGACTTATAGATTTAAATCAAACTCCACAAGAACAAGCAGCAGAAAAAATGCAAATATCTCAACCAACCCTGTCTAGAATTCTAAGCTCTGCTAGAAAAAAAATAGCAGATGCCATTATAAATGGAAAAGCAATAAATATTATAAAGGAAAACAACTAAAACCATAAAAATGAAAAGAGCGATATTACTGAGTTTATTTCTAATTTTAATCATTCCACAATTGGTTTCTTCTAGCAATAATGAAATAGATGTACATTTATTTTATGGGGAAGGTTGTCCTCATTGCGCAGCATCCATTAATTTCCTAGATTCGCTTCAAGCAAAATATCCAACTTTAACAATACATAAACACGAAGTTTATTTCAATGATCAAGAAAGAGAGCTTTTTGAAAGGATATCTAGTGCGTATGATACTGAAATACAAGGAGTGCCAACAATATTTATTGATGAGTATTTTATTGCCGGGTTTAATAATCAAGAAGCAGAAAATATAGAATTAATTGTGGAAAATTGTTTAGATCGGGCATGTATTAATCCAGAAGAAAAAACTCCAGGAGTAAGCATAATAAAAACATTAACAATTCCTGCACTAATCTCCGCGGCAATTGTAGATGCAATCAATCCATGTGCTTTTGCAGTTTTAATAATTCTCGTATCAACAATACTAGCATCTAAAAAAAGAAAAAAAGCATTATTTGCCGGAATTGCTTTTAGCTTAGCTATTTTTATATCTTATCTTTTAATGGGAATCGGATTATACTCTGCAATCCAAGCAGCAGGGATAACACACATATTTTTTTGGATTGTAGCGATCTTAGCAATTTTACTTGGATTATTTAATCTTAAGGATTATTTATGGTATGGGAAATGGTTTGTTGCAGAAGTTCCATTGGGTTGGAGACCAAAGATGAAATCAATAATAAAGGGAGTAACTTCGGTCCCAGGGGCATTTTTAGTTGGATTTTTAGTCAGCTTATTTTTACTTCCATGCACATCTGGACCATACATAGTAGTTTTGGGATTACTGGCAAAAGCAACAACAAGACTATATGCATTTTCACTTTTAATATTGTACAACCTAATATTTATTTTACCAATGTTACTAATAACACTAGCAATATACTTTGGGTTTACTACTGCTGAAAAAGCAGAAGAGCTAAGAAAAAAGAAACTTAGATTTTTACATTTAATTGCTGGAATAATAATTTTACTTTTAGGTATTGGGATGATTTTATCTCTTTTATTAGGGTTAATTTAAAAAGAATTAATTAATTTCTAAAGCTTTCATAATTTTATTTAATTTTTCATTAATTATGTCAAAATCTTTATTAGAATTGCCTCTAGAACCAGATCTCTTATTATCGCCTTTTTTAGCAAAACACTCATCACAAAATACTGGTTTATTTGAAGTTGGTTTGAAAGGAACTTGACAGTCATTACCGCAACCAGAACAAACAACTTTAGTCATCTGGACGTCACCTCTATCTCTACGACCAGAACTTCTTCTATCATTTCCTCTAGAATTGCCCTCAAAACGTTTCCATGCTCTATTATCTCGCTTTGGACCACTGCCTCTAGACTTTCTCTCTCTTGATTTCTCAAACGTTACCATGGGTATTTCGAGAAGAGGGGGAGTATATAAGGCTATTGGATTGTAAAAATACTAAATAAAAACATTTAAAACAATAACTTTTACCCTTTTTTACTATGAAGCCTAAATTCATACTCAGCAAAAGTAAAGTATTTGAACAATTAGAGGTAATGAAATCTCTTTCAGATGAAGTTTCTTATAGTTTCAAAACAAATTCAGAAGTAGCTAGAATCCTAGAGGGGCATTGTTATTTCAGTGTACATTCCTTAAACAACCTATCATTAATACAAGACAAAGAAAAAGTTTGGTTCTTCTTACAAGGAAATCAAAACATCCAAACACTAATTGATCAGGGAGTAAAAAATTTCGTAGTGGACAATGAAAATGATTTAAACAATTTACTAACCAACCTAAAAAGTGAAATAAATCTTTTACTAAGGATGAGGTTGAAAGAACACACACTACACACAGGAAAACACTTTGTATATGGATTTTACTCAAAACAGATCAACCAACTAATTCCAAAACTAAAAGAAAACAAACTAATAAAAAAATTAGGAATACATTTCCACAGAAAAACACAAAATATTAGTGAATGGTCTATGAAAGAAGAAATTATACAAAGCATATCAAAAGAGAATCTAAACCAGTTAGATTTTGTAAATATAGGTGGGGGATTTCCAGCACAATACAAAAACTTCAGAAAAGAAGTAATAGATTCTATATTCAATAAAATAAAAGAACTAAAAGAGTTCCTAAATAAAAATAATATTTCTTTAATAATAGAACCCGGAAGATTTATTGCAGCACCTTCAATAAAACTAGAAACAGAGATAACCAATATATACAACAATAACATCGTTGTAAATTCTTCAGTTTATAACTCGGCAATGGATACTTTTGTAGCACACATTAGATTATTGGTTGAAAACGAACAAGAGAATTCAGAACATAAATACACAATAAAAGGAAATTCTCCTTGTTCCCTAGATATATTCAGATACAAAGTTTATCTAAAAGAAAAGCCAAAAGTTGGAGACAAGGTTATCTTTCTAAATGCGGGAGCATACAATTATTCTAGCAACTATTTCAACCTAGAAAAAATAGAAACAGAAATAGTTTTATAAACAAACAACTTCTAAAAATATTATGGATTACAAGAAATTAAAATTCATGGCAGGGCTAGAAATTCACCAGCAATTAGATTCTAAAAAATTATTCTGTAACTGTCCTTCAATCTTAAGGGATGATCCGCACGATATTGAGATAAAAAGAAAACTAAGAGCTTCAGCAGGCGAAGAAGGTAGGGTAGACATAGCAGCAGAACATGAAACAAAAAAAGATAAACAATTTATTTACCACGGATACTCAGACACAACATGCGCAGTAGAATTTGATGAAGAACCTCCGCATGATGTAAACAAAAAGGCATTAAACATAATACTACAAATTTGTAAATTATTAAATTGTAAGGTAATAGATGAAATTCAAGTCATGAGAAAAACAGTTGTAGATGGTTCTAACACGTCAGGTTTCCAAAGAACAATGTTAGTTGGACATGGAGGAAAGATAGAGACTTCCAAAGGCATTGTTCGAATTGCTTCTGTTGCATTAGAAGAAGATTCCGCAAGAAGAATTGGGAGAATGATGAAGGATCAAATAAAACAAAAATCCAACAAAGAAAATGCAGTAGTATACAACCTAGATCGATTAGGAATTCCTTTAGTAGAGGTTGTAACCGAACCAGATATCAAAAGTCCAGAACACTGTAAGGAAACTGCAGAAAAAATAGGAATGATTCTAAGAAGTACTGGAAAAGTAAAAAGGGGATTGGGCACAATTAGACAAGATGTTAATGTTTCAATAAATAAGGGAAATCGTGTAGAGATAAAAGGGTTTCAAGATTTAAGGGGCATGACAACAATTATAGAAAACGAAGTGAAAAGGCAAAAAAAAGCAAAAGTAAAATCAGAAGTTAGGAAAGCCACCCCCGACGGTAAAACAGAATTCTTAAGACCAATGCCTGGCGCAGCACGTCTATATCCTGAAACAGATGTTAAACCAGTTGAAATAACAAAAGAACTACTAAAACAAATTGAAATCCCAGAAACAATAGATGAAAAAATCCTAAAATATGAAAAACAAGGATTGTCCCAAGAACTTGCAAGATCATTAGTGAAAGGGAATATAAATTTAGAAGATTATAATTATAAACTAGATAAAACATTGATTGCAAATATTCTAGTAGAAATTCCAAAAGAAATAAAAAAAAGAAATGAAATAAATTACCACTTTAAAGAAAAAGAATTTAGATTTATTTTAGAAGCCTTAGAATCAAAAAAGATAAACAAAGATTCAATACCAACCATTTTGATAGACCTGGCAAATGGAAAAACAATCAAACTAACAAATTACACACAAATAGATGAAAAAGCATTAGAAAAAGAAATAAAACAATTAGTAATAAAAAATAAAGAGTTAACAATGGGGGCCCTGATGGGCATGGTAATGAAAAAGTTCCCAGGAAGAGTGGATGGAAAACTAGCTGCTTCTTTAATTGCAAAATACAAAAATTAGAAATACTTTTATACCTTAATTCTTATTATATTCTTATGAAAAAGATAGTGATATTCTTAGTTTTACTAGTTTTAACCATTCCTTTTAGTTCTGCAGCAGTTAGTGTTCCAATTGATAAACTATTTCAAACAAAAGAAGAACCAACTACAGAAACTCTTTCTGAAGAAATTACAACAAGCACAACTTACATATATGCAGGTTCTAAACTTCTAGCAACAAAAAACAATGATGAAATAAAGTATCATTACCAAGATAGACTAGGCTCAGATATAAATTCTAAATCATTACCCTTTGGCCAAGAAATATACTCAGAAGAAAGATTTTCATTCACAGGAAAAGAACTAGACCAAGATTTATATTATTTTGGAGCAAGATATTATAATCCAAATCTCGGTAAATTTACGTCTGTTGATCCATTAGTGGGAAAATATGGGAACTTAGCTTATGCTTATGTGGCGAATAATCCAATGAACTTAATTGATCCTACCGGAAAGGAAATAAGTGGGGGAGGAACCAACGTAATAGAAACAGGTGTAGGAGACTCTGAAATGCTTCAATTTGATCCATATTCAAGTGATGCACCTGCATGGAATGTCATAGAACATGGAGCAGTTTTCGCAGGCAATATACTTCAATTTTCCAAAAGCATATTTTTTGGTGTAGCAGCAATACCAGATATTGGATTTGCCGCAGTTGGAATGAACGAACAAGATAGACAAGGGGTTTATGCAACCACCTTAGTCTTAGCTCCAGAAATGGTGGCCTATGAATCTTATTTAACTAGGGTTGCCGGCCCATATGCGAAAAATAGGGTCGGGTCAGCTCTTTCCAGAACAGACGACGTCGTGGAAGCAACAGTTCAAGTGGGGACTCGAAAAATTCTTAAACCTACTGGAAATGAAGGGTGGAAGTTGGTTGATGATCCCATCTTTGATACCTTTCTAAATGGAAAACCAACTGGAGAACAATTTTCTATCTTCACAGATGGATTCAGTAAGAGATCTCCTGTGAGGATTATGGGGAAATATACTGCTTTGGATGGAAGCGAAGCTACTACTGGTTTTAAAATTTCTTTTTCTGATAGGGCTAATGGAGTTTTGTCCGAGTGGAATTATCGTCCACTTGGGTTACTCAAAGGAGGGAAGCAAGGAGCCTTCTCTTCCGCAAGAGATTCTGTAAAAAAAGTTTGGTATAATTGGTTTAGCTAAAATGATTAGATCAATAATTATTGAAAGTCGCTAATCATTTTCTGTCCAAAACAAATATCATAGAAATCACAATACTTACATAATGGACCAGTTTTCAAAGAATAATCTTCTACATCTTCAGAGATTGTATTTTCTTGTATAATTTTACATTCTCTTTTAGCAAACCTAACCAATTCATCATCAACTTCTAAATAAAGAGATTTATGTCTCAAAAAATCAACAGCAACTAGGTGCGGCTTTTTTCCATACTTTTCTTCATAAAGCATAGCATAGATAGCTAATTGTAATTTGTAGTCCTCTGTAATCTTTGCTCTCTTAGAAGTTTTATAATCAACTAAACTAACTTTTCCTTCAATTTCATGGACTGCATCAATAAATCCCTGAACCTGATGCTCATTAGAAATAAAATGAACTTCTGTCAAAGGTTTTACAATATTAAATGCCTCTTTTAATCCATAAACCATAACCTTTGGTTTTAATACCTTTAAGAAATTATTAAACCAATTATCAACCATCATAACACTTTCTTCATAATAAAATATTAGTTGGTCTTGGGTCAAATCTATTTTCTCCAACTCTTCCCGACCCTCTTCCCACTTTCTTTTAAACAAACTTTGTAAAATTGTTTTAAGTTCAAATTCAAAGTGGGTGTTGTGGATATTGGATATGTCAACCTTAAAAAAATCCTCCAAAGCAGAGTGAACTATTTTCCCTCTTTGTAGATGTATTGAGGGGATTTTCTTCTGTAATTTAATAACATAATTATAATAATATCTCCTAGGACATTGTTTGTAAGTATTAATTGAACTTGGGCTTTGTATTCTAGCTGCCATCCCCTCATTAATTCTAATTCTATTTTAAAGATTACTTAAGTGCAGTATATATTTAAGAAAAGTTTTTAAAGAGTAGAATCAAAATCTAACCATCAAAGGTGGTGATATTCATGGCTAAAAGAAAATCTAAAAATAAAATTGCTCCAAATGCACGAGCAGGTCTAATTTTTGCAGGGCTAATATCTCTAATTTTAGGTTGGATTTTATGGTCTAGTATTTTAAATTTAGAACAAGTATTTGCTATATTACTATTTATCGCAGGAGCTTTAAAGATTTTATGGGGGATATTCTCTAAATAAAGGAGGTTACAAAAATGGTTAATAAAACAATGGTAAAAAATAAAACAGTGGTGAAAAATAATCCAACCTGTGGTTGTTCAAAAGGATTGTTTACTTTTAAAGGAATAATCTCTATCTTATTAGGTTTGATCCTATGGTTTGGTTACTTAACTGTAGAACAAGTAATTGCAATTGTATTAATCTTATTGGGATTAAAGAAATTATACTACACTGCGACTTGTAACTGCTAATCTTTCCGATATTTTTAAATATCAGCTATTTCTTTTATTATTATGAAAAAGAGATTGATATTCTTAATTATGTTGGTTCTAACTATTCCTTTTAGTTCTGCAGCCCAGGTTCCAATTGAAAAATTATTTCAAGTTGAAGAAACTGTTGAAGAAAAAACAACAAGCAGCACTACAACCTATTTCTATGCAGGTTCTAAACTTATAGCTACAAAAAACCAAGAACTAAAATACCACTACCAAGATAGATTAGGTTCAGACATCAACTCAAAAACACTCCCATTCGGCCAAGAAATTGAATCACAAGAAAGATTCTCATTCACAGGAAAAGAACTTGACCAAGATTTATATTATTTCACAGCAAGATACTATGATCCAAATATTGGAAGATTTACATCTACTGATCCATTTACCGGGCAAGGGGGGAATTTAGCTTATGCATATGTTGCAAACAATCCCATTATGAGGGTCGATCCAACTGGAACTGTTTGGAATGAAGAGGTTGGAGAACTGTATGTTTCTCTGCCAGACGAGGAGTCAAAACAAGCTTTTGTTGATGCGCATAAAGAAACTGCAATGTTCTTCCTAGGGTTCAATGATATTGTAGATATCGGTTTAACCTATAAAGATTGGAAAGATGGGGAAGCAAGTGGTTGGTGGGTGGTGGCGGCCGCAGTTCCAATTGTTTCAGTTAGCGCACCAAGAAGAATTGCCAGCGGAGTTGCCGAAGTCATCAGAAAAACAGAAAAAGTTGTTGATGGGACAAGAGTTACAGAGACAAAAAGAATAGTAACAAGATCAAGAGTTGGAGAACACAGCGTATTTAAAAAAGCAGCAGATAAAATTGCAAAACATCCAGAACATCAAGAGAGGGTTAATAAATTAGTGGAAGCAATAGTAAAAGGAGAAGATCTTGGAGATTACAGAATTAAAAAACTAAACACTGCAGATGTTTATGAAATAGGCTATAATGCTCGCGGTGGGGGTCCGAGGGTTTTTTTCAGAAGAGTTCAAGGGGAAGAAGGAGTTCAAGTTACTGAGATAGTGGCAAAATCATTAAAAGGTGATGAACAAAAAGTTATTAAAGCTTTAAAGAGATTCTATCCTGATTAGATTATCTATCAGATTTCTCAAAATGGGTATCCAGGGTACCTTCATCAATAAATCTTTTAACTTGATCAGGAATAACGTCAATACTTCTTACTACAGTACCCCCCTCAATATCTGAAACCCCTTCCATGGCTAAATCCCTCATAACAGCATCTAAACAGACAAATGCCCTCACGTATTTAATTCCATCTGGATTGGTTACATAAACATCCAAATCATCCATTCTAGGGTCAAAGGCACCCTCATATTGCCAAAATGTTTCAATAACATAGCCTTTGTACTCTATGTGTAAATCTGTCATTTAATTGGAAAAAATCTCGGTTATATAACTCTTTCTATTTAACATTAACATCATCAGTTCGTTCATAGGGTCTGATTTCTAACTTATACTTCTTCTTAGAATCATAAAACTTAGCCCCAGTAATGGCAATCATAGCACCATTATCTACCAATAAAGAATTATCCGGAATAAAACATTTGGCACCACGTTCCCTACACATTATCTCGCTCATCTCTTTTAATCTAGTATTACAAGCAACCCCCCCACCAAGAAGCAATTCATTTTTATCACAGTGTGCCATTGCTCTTTCTGAAACTTCCAATAACATTGCAAAAGCAGTTTCTTGCAAGGAATAACATAAATCTTCGACTTTATAATCCCCAGAATCATACAATTGTTTTAATTTAGTTAACAAACCAGTAAAAGAAACATCCATTCCCTTAACAGAATAAGGTAATAAAATAAAATTATCAGACCTTCCAGCTAATTCAGATATTTTTGGACCTCCAGGAAAACCCAATCCAAGATACCTAGCAAATGCATCTAAAAAGTTTCCAGTGCCTTGGTCTAATGTTTCTCCAAAAACCCTGTATTTTCCACCCTCAAATGCGATAACTTGAGTATTTGCACCAGAGGCATACAATAAAACCGGATCTTTAGCTTTAGTAACTGCCTTTCCAACTTCTAAATGTGCAACACAATGATTTATTCCAACAAAAGGAATCTTAAACTTTTCATGCAATTCCTTTGTAGCTAATAACCCAACTCTTAAACAGGGGCCCAGTCCAGGACCACGAGAGTAACTAATAAGATCAATATCTTTTATTTCTAACTTTGCTTCTTTTAGAGCATCAGAAATAACTTGTTTGTAATATTTTTCATGGTGTTTAGCAGCTTGCATTGGAATTATTCCACCACTTTCGGTAGTGTAACTTTTTTTAACATTAGCTAGAACTTTACTTCCTTTAGTAATTCCAACGCCAAAAGTGTGCGCAGTGCTTTCAATACCTAAAACTGTTTTCATATCTTAAAGGGAACTAGAGAAATTTATAAATTATTCGTTTAAAATCATTTAATAAAAAAAGAAAAAAAATTTAATAAAAAAAGAAATATTTTATCATGTTTATTCTGCAGAATCGTCTTTTTTAACATTAACTGCTTTTGGGCCTCTATCGCCTTCTTCAACATCAAATGTAACTGCATCATTTTCATGTAGTGTTACACCTTCGTCAAGAGCTGTTTGATGAACGAAAATTTCTTTTCCATCTTCAGCAGCAATAAATCCAAATCCTTGTTTTTCATTGAAAAATTTTACTGTTCCTTTCATTTTTGTATATTTTACTCCTTACTAATCGACAACTAGTCAAAAAGTTATGATATATATGAAAATGGATCCTATTTAAATGCTCCTATTTTAGAGTTCTTTTAGAAGTTATACGTAAATAAGAACACAATAGCAGTAAGAATTCCAAGTACCATTAAAACATAATAAAAAGAATTATAGAGATAACTCCAATCACAAAAAAGAATCTGAAAAATATTTGAGCTAATTTTTCAGAAGGATATAGGAGTATTACTGTTACTAAGAGAACCCCAATCTTTAAGAGAATATTAATTATGGGGGACACAATTCCACTAAACAAGAGGACCAAACCCAAGGTAATCAAACTAATAAACGCAGCAACCCTTTTTCCAAAGATTACCGCAGTAGTTTTATGTCCTACTTTTTTTATCTGAGCTGTAATCCATAATGGTACAAAAAGCATTCATCCCAATGGCTAAAAAAGGAATAAAGTAAGCTTTATGTGGTATATTAATCAAGGTTCCTCCAAAACTATACCCCAACCAGATCAATGCCAAAAAGGCCAAAGCTACCGAAATTAGATCCAAAGGGGGGCGCTCTTTAAATCTTAATGGGGGTGCCGAGTAATAATAAGATACAAAAATTAACAATAACATACTTAAAATATTAAAAAGATTAAATGTAAAAAGCGAGCTAATAATTAAAAGTAAAACAACAATAAAAGAAGAATTTTTTATAAATAAATGATCTTTTTTTCCTAATTTAATTCCCTCTAATGCATTTTTTCTTTTATTTAATTTATCAGATTCATAATCATAGATATCATTTATCCCATATAAAAAAACACAAAATGGGAAACTCAAAAGAATTAATTGTATTATGGATGGCAAACCCAAGCTAGCCCCAGAATAAAAAAAAGAGGCTAAAAAAATCAAAGGGGGTAACAATACCAAAAAAGGTCTACTAACTTTCACCAATAATTTAAAACTCATTTTCCGCATATCAACTCAACAATATCTAAATGATTTAATACATGATCCTTCCCAATTGTTTTCTTAGTCTTAACATCAACAGCACGAATAAAGTTTTTACCAAAATCTGTGTGCAATCTAAACGCAAAATCCAAGGCAGTTGAACCTTTTCTCATTAAAAAACAATCTGGTAAAACATTGCCATCAGAATCTTCTAATTTGCTAACTCCACCTGGATGAACAGCAATTCTATCCAAAACATCAAAAACTATTTCATCTAATATCTTCTGAACCCCAGTAGGTATTGAATTTTCTTTAATAAACTCTAAAGCCTTTTTTTGTTTTTCCCCCAATTCTCCATTAATTGAAAAACCCTCCTCACCAGGAATATAAGAAATTAAATCTTTTTTAGCAGCTTCTTTCAAAGCTAATTCAGATTCACTAGAACATTCTATAATATTATACTCTGGAAACTCTTCTTTTATACGATTAAAATTTTCCTTAGCACCGGGAACATCAATTTTGTTTGCAGCAATAATCATTGGTTTTGCTTTCTTACGCAACAAACCAGCCAATTTCATCATATCATCTGAAGACCACTTTGTACAATCTTCATCAAATCCCTTCAAAGCATCTTTAACCATTCCCTCGGTTACTCTCAACCCAGATAATTGTTTAGCTAGTGCCTTAACAATGCCTGAACCTTCATATTTAATAGTCCTAGAAAACTTCTCCCAACCTTTTTTCAAGATTCCTAAGAACCACATATCTAATTCAAAATCTAAAAACCTAATGTCATCTGAAGGATTATAACTTCCAGCACTCACTGGTTCACCTTTTTCATTTGTACTCCCACTAACATCAATAACATGGATCAAAGCATTTGCTTGATTTAAATCATTAAGAAATTCATTGCCCATTCCTTTTCCTTCATGGGCTCCAGGCACTAAACCTGCCACATCTAACAACGGAACTGGAACAAACCTATACTCTCCCAAAACATAACCTTCACGAGGATTAGCAACTTTATTAAATTCATTAGCAACATCTTTTATTTTTACATGTCCAACTCCAGAATTAGGTTTAATAGTTGCAAAAGGATAGTTGGCAATCTCTACTTCAGCCAGAGTCATAGCTTTAAAAAAAGTTGACTTTCCACAGTTGGGTTTACCTATTATTCCTACGAGCATTTTATATTGTTCTCCTTGATTATCCTGTTTATATGATATCTAACCCCCTGTCTTGTCATATTTAATTCTTTCGATATTTCATTTGAATTCATTTTTTCTTCAAAAAATAATCTTTTTACTTTCATTTTATTTCCTTTAATGTATCTCTTAGGTTTCTTACTACGTTTAATAAACTCAAATAACTTTTCTTCTTTATAACCCATATTTAAAACCGGAAACTTATTTTTTAAATTTAAAAAATCCTTATGGAATTTTAAAAGTGCTTCCGCTTTTAAGTAGATATAATCTATTCTATCTTTTCTTATACCTCTTGTTATGTCATAACATAATTTATCACAAATCTCTTTTAGATCATCAACTAACCCTTTGTTTTTTAAACCAATATATATCCCACTAGAATCCACATACCCCTCATCAATTATAAATGCTATAAGGATTGCCAGCAATGATTCTTTGTTTCCATTTTTTATTTTATCGGGAAGTCTGGCTTTATCTGATAAAAAACTATTTCTATCCATTTCATAATATTCCATTAATACTTTAGTTAAAGCAGCAGGACAATAAACAGTTTTAGCATTTTTATTACATCTCTTTATTTCTCCAAAAATAAAATTTAATTTTTCTATATAGCTTTCTCTGAGTTTTCTATCAAATTGTTTATATCCAAAATAAGGTTTTCTTCCATTGGGCCTCACCAATCCTCCATCAGCAATGTTGTGTGCAATTATCATATCTGAAATGGGGGTAATTTTTATTGGTAGTTTGGGATTTAAAATATTATTATGGCTTCTTTTTGTTTTATATCCAATCATATTTGTTTGCACTTCTTTTAAAGATATTCCAAGTTCTAAACAAGAATATTTTATAATTTCAGAATCAATATAATATTTGTAAGAATTTTTTAATCTGGCTTTGAAAGTGGATAAAGGAATTTTAAGAAAGTATTTATTCTTGAGGATAGAATACATATTACCTTTTGATCCAAATTTATCCCTTATACTTTTGTTTAATCTCCTTAAAAATTCCTCTTTTAATTTAATATTTATTAAGCCATCATAATCTAAAATATCTATACCATTCATAATAAAATTAAGTAATATTCATTTAAATACTTCGCGTCCGTACGTGGCAAGCTTAGTTCATGGACAAAAAAACTGTCTAAATTACATTAGTTTGTTATACTGTTATTACTTATTAGTTATTAAATCAGAAAGATTTAAATACCGGTTATAGTTTATTTATCATAAGATGGCAAATAAACCTATAATAGAAAAATGGTATTATACTCCTGTTTGGGCAATCAATGCTTTGCATTTTGGAGGAAAAGCATTGGAGAATTATCAAACATATTCCCAACAAGGGGAAGATCTTGAAAGTCTAATTTTTTGGGGAGCTGGAGCAGTAGCATCAATAGGTTTAGCTTTAACTGGCGGGAAAGATTGTGTTGAAAAAATTAAAGATTTGTATTATAAAAATCTTTCTTAGCTGTCAATCATACACTTCTTTTTTATACACTAATTTGTTTATATAAAAACTAGCTATTTTTATTTAGGGTATTTTATACAACAAAATATTAACTTTAAAAATGTAATGATTTATCATAATCTTTTTAAACAAACCAATTAAAATTTAAACAATGGCATTTGCATTCGGACATCTAGTGACTGCATGGGTGATTGGATTATTAATAAACAAAAAGAAAAAAATTCCACAACTTGGTTGGGGACTATTACTTCTAGGAGGAATTCTTCCAGATATAGATTTTCTTCCAGATTGGTTTCTTGGAACAGAGATTCATAGAACATTTACACATTCCATTCTCTTTATCATCTTAGCATTCGTAATAACGTATATAATATTAAACAGATATAAATTACAAAAACAAGCCATATTTATTTCAATAGGAATATTAATTCATATTTTAGTTGATATGGTAACCATGCCCGGAGTACAATTACTGTGGCCTTTGCCCACTTGGATCTCTATTTATGGAATTTCTGTACTTAAAGCTTTGAAACCTGTAACAGTTTCCCTACTAACAAACAAACTTAATTGGGCATATCTTGATATGGGGCTGGGGGTTATCTGGATAACATACTTCTTCATAAAAAAGAGAATGAAATTTTAACATAAGTTTTATAAATATTTTCTGACCCCCGATTTGTATGGATGACCTTGAAGTAAGATGCCCAGAACTATATGCTGGAACAGAGGGAGATCGAAGATTAAGGCGAGACGCTGATGATATGTGCAGGTCCCTTTGTAATTTTGGAAATTTTTTAAAAGGCGCTTTAGTGTATGCCATTGGAGGATTTTTAACTTCTACCACAATTATTCCTGCAGTATATGAAGTTGCCATTGGACATTCCCACATAAATTATGCAACACACAATACTTCTGTGGAAATTGCTAGGCCACAATTTTTAAGTGCAGCAGAAGAATCTTTCATGCCAAGAGAAACAAGTCTTCCAACAGAAGGAAATCTTGTTCTAAAATACTTGACCACTTCTCCAGCAACTCTTCCAAAAGAAACAAGAACAACAGAGGACAAAACCGGAAAACCCATTGACAATTAATTCTACCAAATAAAAACATTTAAAAACAATTTCAAGCAATCAATTCTGAGTGATGGGCCCGTAGCTTAGCCTGGTTTATAGCACTGGTCTTATATGACGGTCATTGGATCTGATCCAATGGTTTGCTAGGTACACCAGAGGTCGCCGGTTCAAATCCGGTCGGGCCCACTCTTTTTCAAAAGCTTTAAAAACACTCAATTTTCTCAAATTCCTAGGCTCCTGTAGTGTAGTCCGGTCCAGCATCTATGGTTTTCGTCCATAGGACCCGGGTTCAAATCCCGGCGGGAGCATACCCATCTTCTAGTGGTTACAAAAAGAAACCTTTATAAATTCATCAAATATCCACAAACTAGAGCTAAAATGGATAATAATCTAAACACACCAGCAATACTTCTAACAACACTATTAACAGCTGCAACACCAGCAATAGCAGATTCTGGAAACGAAAATTCTTCTTGTAAGAAATTAAGAAGTGATCTAACACTATTAAGGGAAGCATATTTAGAGCAACAAGAAGTAAATAGAAACAGTTGGAGAGATTATGAAAGGCATGTTTTGGCAATAAGAGATTCATTAGTTGCAGCAAACGATGATTGCGCATGTTTGGTGGATTCTTTACAAGCCGAACTAAAAGGTGCCTGGGATGATTACTCCCGCTTGGCAGACTCATTACAATCCGCAAATAATAATTTAGAAGATACAAAAACAGAAAGAGATGGTTTATTAGGGAGGGTTGATTATTTAGCACAAAGAAATTTTGCAGCTAATGTTTCCCACAACGGAGATGGAAGATGGGGCGTAGGATTAGAATTTTCACCAACTCCATGGATGTCAGTGGGATTGGCAAGTGTTTTCAATCTAAATCCAAATGCAACAGAATCAGAAGGGACCGCAGTTCAAGATACTACACACTTCCCAGGTGGGGACAGCGTCGTAAGAACTGAAACACCAATATACACAGAAAGAACTGCAGACATAGGAATAATCCCTTCTGTAGAGTTTTACCCACTTAGTTGGTTATCCCTGGGTTATGCTCCGGCAATTGTATCTAGAGAAAAAACTTCTGGTTCAAATAGAGTAATGGATACTTATAATCCAAGTGGAGAACAAATTCGTTCTGGAGGAGCTATGGTTCCTGGAACAAGTGAAAGACATTATGGATTAAGACATGGTGGAACAGCAGAATTAAAGAGAGGAAGATTTTCCCTTGGGGCACATTATTTAGATAAACAAGGATGGTCTGGAAAACTAAGTTTTAAGTTATTCGGAGACACCAGAACAAAAGGGAGTCGTGGAAAATAATGAATAAAAAAATCTTTACTATATTACTTATGTTATTTTTAATACCAATTTCTGCTTCAGCAGGAATAACATCAATTTATACGGTTTGGGTAGAATCCCCAAATGCAGGCGCTTCAGAAGTAGGAACAACAGTGACTGTTGAACAAGGAGAACCAATTAATTTGTACCGTAGTATATCCACTTTTACTAACACCCTAGGCTATAGGGTAAAGATAACTCAAACTGATCAGATATTAATCCCACACACAATTGTACAAGGAAATGGTTGCGGTGGTGGGATGGGGTGTAGCTCTGCCACATATGAAGTAATTGATACCTCAAACATAGAGGTAGGAAATAACTATAGAGTTGAAGTAAGTGGAAATGACGATGGTATAAACGGACAGTACGATGAAACAATATTCTTATACTTAAACATTGAAGAACCAATATGTGAAAATTATCCTCCAAATGCCCCAACTAATCCAAGCCCAAATAATGGAGCAACTGATGTTAATCTAAACCCAACACTAAGCTGGACCGGTTCAGATCCAGATGATGATTCACTAACCTATGATGTTTACTTTGGAACAAATCCAAATCCAACAAACAGAGTAGCAAATGATATTTCACAAACTTCTTATCAAACAACCGCACCAAATTATGAAACAACTTATTATTGGAAAGTTGTTGCCAGCGACGGGGAATTTGAAACCTCAAGCAATACCTGGAGCTTCACAACAGAAGAAGAAGACATTCCAGAAAATCAATATCCTAATTATATAACAAATATTTCTCCAGTAAATGGGGCAACAAATGTAGATATCGATACAACTTTTTCCTGGTTTGGAGATGATCCAGATGGAGACCAGGTAACATTTACAATTTATCTTGGTAAAGAAACCCCACTAGATTCAGGAGACATTGTTTCAGAAGATCAAATTGAAATGACTTACCAACCACAAACATTAGAATATGATACTGTTTATTATTGGAAAGTTATTATTGAAGATCCTGCAGGACTATCTAGGACCACAACAACATTATCTTTTACAACTGAACAAGAACCTGCCCCAACAAATAACGCCCCAAATATGCCAACAAATCTAAATCCAGAATATGAAGAAATAGATGTTGACTTAAATCCATTATTGACATGGGATGGATCAGATCCAGATGGAGATGATTTAACATACACAGTCTATTTTGGGACAACACCATTCTTAGATCAAGATAATATTGTGGGAACTACTACAGATGAAAATTACCAATTAAATAATCTAGATTATAACTCGATATATTTTTGGCAAATATCTGCTAGCGACGGAGAGTTTTCAACCGCAAGTATAATTTCAGCTTTTAAAACAATGGAAGAAACTCAACCACAAAATCATGCACCTGAAATAGAAGAGATTAATAACAAAAGAGCAAAGTGCAGAAAAGAATTTAATTTACAAGTAACCGCAAGTGATCAGGATAATGATACACTAACTTACTACGATAATTCAAACTTATTTAATATTGATTCAGAAACAGGATTAATTTCATTCACTCCGTCTTGCAGCGATAGGGGTGATTATGATATACAAATTACCGTCGTAGATGAACACGGCGCAACCACAACGGAAAGTTTCCAATTAGAAATCTATAGGGCTACAAGTGGCGGTAATGGCGGAGACGGCGACGATGAAGTTGAAGAAGAAACAGAAATAATAATTACAGAAGGAATCTGTAGGGACGACCTCGATGGAGATAACTTCGGTGTTAGAACAATAATAACAAAAGAAGTAGATCCATTAACAAGACAAGTTTATTCTTTTGAAACAACTGAAGAATCATGTATACTAAAAGAAGAAAGGGCATACATACCAGAACTTTACGACTATGGATCAAACGATTGTATCATAGCATTAGTTGCATTACTATTCCTATTAATCTTGGTTCCAGTAGTGATGTACACTTATAGAAAACACTTTTAATTTTAGAAACATTTATAAAACCACATTTAACCATTCAAAACAATGAAACGAAGTTCAAGACGTTGGAAGAAAAAAGGACAAATGCGTTGGAAGTGGCAACGTAAACGTATGAATAAAGAAAAGCGTAAGAGAAAGAGATTAAAGAGCTGATTCTAAGTGGAAATCTTTGCAAGATATTTATTTTTTGGAATTCTTATTTTATTATCGGTGATGTTGATCGGAGCTTATTCCTAACTCGAGAGTAGAAAGCTTTATAAATAAACGAGATCCACTTTTGATACAGTTTTGTGACGGAGTAATGTTAGATTTCTCCCGAGAATTTTCATGAGTACTTAATGAAGTATTGAGTATGATGTATGAGTAGAGTAATCTATTAGTAGAGAGTACTGTCAATTATTTTGCGACAATTTTAATTCCCGTTGATCCTGCGGGAGGCTACTGCTATTGGAATCCGAATTAGACATGCAAGTCAGGGGGCCTTCGGGTCACCGGCATAAGGCTTAGTAACACGTCGATAATCTGCCCTTAGGTTCAGGATAAGCTCGGGAAACTGAGTCTAATACTGAATAGAGAATTAGTGCTGGAAAGCTTTTTTCTTGAAACGTAAGGCCTAAGGATGAGTCGGCGGCTGATTAGGCTGTTGGTGAGGTAACGGCTCACCAAACCGAGAATCAGTAGGGGAGATGAGAGTCTTGGCCTCAAGAAGGACACTGAGATACTGGTCCTAGCCCTAAGGGGTGCAGCAGTCACGGAACCTTTACAATGCGCGAAAGCGTGATAAGGGGATTCCAAGTG
>Ga0233437_1003175_pt1 | contig 22333 bp, 18 predicted proteins | sample SI_122_August201_FD_182714 | JGI IMG/M metagenome (GOLD analysis project Ga0233437, IMG submission 182714) | Seawater microbial communities from Saanich Inlet, British Columbia, Canada - SI_122_August2016_200_MG | ecosystem: Environmental > Aquatic > Marine > Inlet | place: Canada: British...
AGGAGAGAAGAGAAATGAAAGTAAAACCGTTGCATGACCGTGTTATTGTAAAGAGAGTCGAGGAAGAAGAAAAAACCAAGGGTGGCATTATTATTCCTGATACGGCCAAAGAAAAACCCGTTGAAGGAGAGATCCTGGCTGTTGGTGAAGGAAAAGTGGGAGACGATGGAAAGAAGATCGCCCTTGAAGTAAAACCCGGCGACAAAGTTCTGTTCGGAAAATATGCCGGAACGGAGATTCAGATCGACGGTGAAGAGCATCTGATCATGAGAGAAGACGATATCATTGCCATCGTAGAATAGGCGTTTTTAGGAAAACCTAACTCTATTGGCGTAATAACAGAAACTTTCATAAAAAATTATCAAGGAGAAAAATACAGATGGCAAAAGAGATCAAGTATAGCATGAAAGCAAGGGAAGCGATTCTGACCGGCGTGGATACCCTTGCCAATGCCGTTAAAGTAACCCTGGGGCCCAAAGGCCGCAACGTTATTTTGGACAAATCCTTCGGCGCTCCCACCATTACCAAGGACGGTGTTACGGTTGCCAAGGAAATCGAACTGGAAGACAAATTTGAAAATATGGGCGCCCAGATGGTGAAGGAAGTGGCATCCAAAACATCGGACGTGGCCGGTGACGGAACCACCACCGCCACGGTTCTGGCCCAGGCCATGTACCGTGAAGGTGCAAAGCTGGTGGCTGCCGGCGTTAATCCCATGGCCCTTAAGCGCGGCATCGAAAAGGCCACCGTGGTTGCTGTGGATGAGCTTAAGAAACTTTCCAAAGCCACCAAGGACCAGGCCGAGATCGCTCAGGTGGGCACCATTTCCGCCAACAGCGACAGCACCATCGGAAATATCATTGCTGAGGCCATGAACAAGGTGGGTAAAGAGGGTGTGATCACCGTTGAGGAAGCCAAGAGCATGGATACTTCCCTTGAGGTGGTGGAAGGGATGCAGTTTGATCGTGGATACCTCTCCCCCTACTTTGTGACCGATGCTGAAAAAATGGAAGTAAACCTGGCTGAGCCGTACATCCTGCTGAACGAGAAAAAGATCAGCTCCATGAAAGACCTGGTCCCCATCCTCGAGCAGGTTGCTAAAATGGGAAAACCGCTTCTGATCCTCGCTGAAGACGTTGAAGGCGAAGCCTTGGCTACCCTGGTGGTGAACCGATTGAGGGGAACCCTGCAGGTAGCGGCCGTCAAAGCCCCGGGCTTTGGAGACCGAAGAAAGGCCATGCTGGAAGATATCGCCACTTTGACGGGCGGGCGCGTGATTTCAGAAGACTTGGGGTTGAAACTGGAAAACCTTACCCTGAATGACCTGGGTACCGCCAAGACCATTACCATCGACAAAGACAATACCACCATCGTTGATGGCGGCGGCGAGAGAGCTGATCTGGAAGGCCGGGTCAAGCAGATTCGTGCTCAGATCGATGAGACCACCTCCGACTATGATCGCGAGAAACTTCAGGAAAGACTGGCCAAACTCATCGGCGGCGTGGCCGTGATCAACGTGGGCGCAGCCACCGAGATTGAAATGAAAGAGAAAAAGGCCAGGGTGGAAGATGCCCTGAACGCCACTAGAGCCGCTGTTGAAGAAGGCATCGTAGCAGGTGGCGGCGTGGCCTTGGTTCGAACGGTTCCCGCACTTGAGGCGCTTAAGCTGGATGGTGAAGAGCAGTCCGGTGTTAACCTGGTCATGAGAGCCCTTGAAGAACCCATCCGCCAGATCGTGGAAAACGCTGGCGCAGAGGGTTCCGTGGTTGTGGATAAGGTGAAAAACGGGAGCGGCGCCTTTGGCTACAATGCGGAGACGGGCGTATATGAAGACCTGATGGAAGCCGGGATCATCGATCCCACAAAGGTCACCCGATTTGCCCTGCAAAACGCCACGTCGGTTTCATCTCTGCTTCTGACCACCGAGGCCATGATTGCCGAGGCGCCGGAAAAGGGTGGTTCTTCCGATATGCCCGCGATGCCTCCCGGCGGTATGGGCGGCGGCATGGGCGGCATGGGCGGCATGGGCGGCATGATGTAATCAGCTCGCTCCACGCTGTAACGCTCAACCATTTTTAATGTGATAAGACTGCGCTCGGGGAAATGAGTTTTTTCCCCGGGCGCTTTTTTTTGCTCACATAAAATTGTAATTGTAGGGGCAGGCCCCTGTTCCTGCCCTGATGATGTCGTCCAAAACACCTGACACAGGGCAACCACAGGGGGTTGCCCCTACGGCGACGACGATAAAATCAATTCGGGGTTGAAGGGCTTTACTTCTTAAGCCATTTGCACTAAGGATATGAAAAAATCTGAACTCAGCCGACTCCGCCAAAGTAGCGAATGCTACGACGGCCGGGCGGCCGGATGGGAGAAAAGACAGGAATGGCATTTGCAGATCAGACGATTCTCGTAACGGGGTCAGCCGGGTTTATCGGATTTCATCTCTCCGGAAAACTGCTGGATATGGGTTATAACGTGGTGGGGATCGACAACCTGAACCCCTACTATGACGTGGGGCTCAAAAAGGCACGGCTCGATTTGTTGAATCCCCATGAGAATTTCCGATTCATCAAAGGGGATATCCAGGATCTTCCAACCCTGCAGCAGGTGTTTGGGGAGCATCAAATCACCCGAATTTGTAATCTGGCAGCCCAGGCCGGGGTCAGGCATTCCCTGAAAGATCCGTTTTCCTACCAGAAAAGCAATATTGAAGGTTTCCTGAACCTGCTTGAAATGGCCCGGAAGTTCCGGGTGGAGAATTTTGTTTACGCTTCGTCATCCTCCGTATATGGAAAAAACAAAAACAACCCCTACAGCGTGGAAGACCGGGTCGATAATCCCATCAGTCTTTATGCGGCAACAAAAAAAGCCAATGAACTCATGGCCCATGCCTACAGTCACCTCTATGACATCCCCTGCACGGGGCTCAGGTTTTTTACGGTATATGGCCCGTGGGGCCGACCGGACATGGCCCTTTTTCTCTTTACGGATGCGATCTTTCACGATCGCCCCATCAACGTTTTTAATTATGGCGACATGCGGCGGGACTTCACTTACATTGATGACATCGTGGCCGGTACGGTGAGCGCCATCGAACGACCGGTTCCGTATGAGATCTTCAATCTGGGCAATTCCGATGCCACTACATTGATGGACTTTATTCAGGCCATTGAGTCGGAACTGGGGCGGAAAGCGGAAAAAAACATGCTCCCCATGCAGCCGGGTGATGTGGCCGAAACATCCGCTGACATTAGGAAATCCAGAGAAAAGCTTGGGTTCTCCCCGAAAACCCCTCTTAAAGAGGGCATCAGGGCCTTTATTGCCTGGTATCGGGAGTATTACAGCGTTTAAAACACCTTTGCCATCAGAGGAATAGCCACGAACGCGCCGAGAGAACTTCCCAGGTTGGTCAATACCACAATGAGCAGAATCCGGGTGATCTTGTTTTTCCAGAACCCCTTCACGGAAACAATGTCTTCCGGCAGCCGTTGAAAGTCCTTCACTTTCGGTTTAACGAGAAAAACCTGCACCAGTCCGGCCACCCAACCCGCAGCAATCATGGGATTGAGCGACGTGATGGGGGATGCAATGATGGCGGCGAGTATCGTGAGGGGGTGCGCCAGGGCGATGGCTGCGCCAAGGCCTGCCAGGACCGCATTGGCCAGAACCCACCATTTGATCATATCTGCGCCCGCACTGGCGCCCGCCATATAGAAACCGAGAATGATCAACAAAATGACCAGCGTAGGGATGCCCCATTTGAGGAATCCGCCCCATTTCCCCTTTGGCGGGATGATTTCAAGGGCAGCGATGTCCACGGGTTCTTCCCAGTATTTTTTGATACCCGGAACATGGCCGGCGCCGACCACGGCAACGATTTTCTTCCCCGGAGCGGTCCTGATTTTATGTGCCAGGTATTGATCCCTTTCATCGATGAGGACCCGCTGTAAATCCGGCAGGGTTTTTCCTAGTTCACTCAGCAGGGTTTCAAGGACATCCTGCTCTTTCAGTTTTTCGATATCCTCTTTTTCGATATCCTCCACATCTCCCATGGAGGTGATGAGTTGGAGCAGGAGTTTGAATTTCGTCCAGAATCCCATAAGCCGCCACGTTCTGGAAAGGGTGGTTCGAACATCCCGGTCGGCCAGGTGAATGTCGGCTTCCATCTTCTTAGCCGTATTGACGGCGCGAAGCATCTCCTCACCCGGCTTGATGCCCAGTTTTTTCCCGATTCTTTTCTGGAAAGAGGCCAACATGAGATTGGACAGGAGTAAAAACGCCTTTTTTTCTTTGATCACCTTGATCAAATCCGTTTCCTGCCACCGGTTCTTATCGGTCATGGCCTGGTATCTGGACTGGCAGAGTTCCACTGCCACCGTATCCGGCTTTTCTTCTTCAATCACACGTTCTACCAAGTCCGCGCTTTCTGTGGACACATGGGCCGTGCCCACAAGGATAATCTCCCTGTCTTCCGTGGAAAGGTGATGTTTGTTAGGGTCGTCTATCATACCTGGCCTCAAATGAGATAAAGAACTATATTTTATAACACAAATACGAGTGTTTTCCAAGAGAGTTTTGGCCATTTCACGGCTTTGTGCTTGACCTTGATGCTGATCTGTGGTCGAAAAAGAGCGTCTGAAAGGAGGGAATGGTAAAATAAATGTTCAGCGAAAAACTGATTCGGGCAGGATGGATGATTGATGGGAGCAGCGTTCGGGCACAACAAAACGTTCTCATAAGGATTAAAGACGGATTTTTTCAGGAAATCCAGCCTTTTTCCTCGGGTAAGATGCCGCCCTCCGCTTTTTCGGATCTATCCGGATGTACGCTCCTGCCCACTCTGGCAGATGCCCATGTACACCTGATCATGTCCGGCACCGCTGATCAGGATCGGCGAAAACAACAGCTGAATGAGCGATTTAAGCAAGTTCGGGAGACCATTTCCGTTCATTTGAAACAATTGATCGCTCATGGCGTTTTGGCGGTGAGGGACGGGGGCGACAAGAAGGGTTATACACAGCGCTATAAGAACAGCTTTCTGGAAGGAAAAGAATCTTCCATTTGTCTGCATGTGGCAGGAAAGGCATGGTATAAACTGGGAAGGTATGGTAGCTTCGTAGGGCGCGCCCTTAAAAGAGGCACATTGGCAGCAGGGGTTATGCGGGAGAGTCATGGCATTGATCACGTCAAGATCATTCAATCCGGTTTGAACAGCCTTCGATGTTTTGGAGAGGAATCCAGACCCCAGTTCCCGTTGAAGGCTTTGAGGGAAGGGGTTGAAGCGGCCTCCGCTCTGGGGCTCAAAACCATGGTGCATGCCAATGGGGTCGTGCCGGTTCAAATCGCCCTTGAAGCGGGATGCAGCTCTATTGAGCACGGCTTTTTTATGGGAATGAAAAACCTCTTATATATGGCGGACAGGCAGGTTTTTTGGGTTCCCACGGCCGGTACCATGAAAGCCTTTGCAGAACATGCTCGGGGAAGAGAAAAAGAGCGCCTTATGGCGTTAAGGAACCTGGAACACCAATTGGCACAGATGGGTGCAGCAAGAAGGCTGGGGGTGCCCATTGCCCTTGGAACGGATTCGGGCAGTATGGGAGTCCACCACGGCAGTGCTTTGATTGAGGAATTGCAACTTTTGCTGGATGCCGGGTTCTCCATTGAAGAGGCGATCAAATGCGCTTCTTTTAACAATGCAAGCCTAATGGGTCTTGACCGGAAAGGGCTGATAAAAAAAGGGATGCGAGCGGATTTCGTAGCGGTAAAAGGGTCGCCATCGGCTCTGCCAGAAAGCTTGAAAGACATTTTTTGCATCCATGTGGGTGACCGGTTCTTATGATGTGGCGATTGCGCGAATATGGATGTTGGTTTGTGGTCTTGTTGATGGTGGCGCAGACGCTCTGGGGTTGCACCGTTGCACCTTCCCCCAGGGGAATGAATGCGGTTTTAGTGAGCGAAGACGACCCTATTTTCGATAAAAGTTTTGAGGAACTCTCTTTTGAAGATATAGACCTGAAACAGATGTGGGTTGAACGGGAAATATCTGAGGAACGGGATAATGTGGTTATTCATAACAACACCTTTGCGGATGTTGCGGAAAGGGTCAAAGGGGGCGTCGTTAATATCTACACCCGAAACCTGGAAGAAAAGGAAGCCCGGGTCGGTATTTCACCCAATGATATTGTCCGAATCCCGCTTCTTTCCTATCTGTTCGACATTATACCTTTTAAAGTTCCCATCCCCTACAATAGCGAAGGATTCAGCCTGGGCTCCGGGTTTATTATCAATGAACAGGGGTATATTCTCACAAACGCCCATGTTATTCACAATGCCACGGATATTCGCGTGGTCCTCTCCGAAGGAAGAAAGGAATATGCCGCCAAGATCGTGGGTGCCGATCGCATTACCGATACGGCGCTCATTCGCATCCAACCCGATCACCTGCTGACGGTCCTCCCTCTGGGCAATTCGGACAGTTTGCGTATCGGCGAGATGGTACTGGCCATCGGGAACCCTTTGGGGTTGAGGCACTCGGTGACATCGGGGATTGTCAGTGCAACGGAACGGATCTCTCCCGGTCTGAGTGAAAACCTGGTGGATTTTATCCAGACGGATTCGGCCATCAATCCCGGAAGCAGCGGTGGACCGTTGGTGAATCTTCACGGTGAAGTGGTGGGCGTCAACACGGCGATGATCAGCAAAGCACAATCCATCGGGTTTGCCATACCCATCAATGCGGTGAAAAAAGTGATGCCCATGCTGGTTCTGGGCAAGACGGAAAGGGGTTGGCTGGGGGTTCAGGCGGTTCCGCTCATGCCGAACAAGGCTTTTGAACTGAAATATCCCCATGAGGGCGGTGTTCTGGTGGTAGTGGTGGCGAAGGACAGCCCCGCGGAAAAGGCGGGCATGAAACCCGATGATATTATTATAGCGTTGAACGGCCATCCCGTGGGGCGTTTTCTCATGCTGAGGCGGGAACTGCTTTCCCTGAGTCCCGGCGTTCAACTGAGTTTCACGGTTTTCAGGGATGGCACCACGCTGGAAATTAAGAGCACTCTTGAGAAAAAGGAAAAAGAAGATTAAAGCTGTTTTGCCGATCCGGCCGCCCGGTCGTTGTAGCATTCGCTACTTTGGCGGAGTCGGCCAACCGCCGGAGTACTGAAGAATGGAAATTATTGGAACGAGCAATCGGATTCTTGAGGTTAACCTCACGCAAAAGGATGTGAAGGAGATTAAGATTCATGAAAAGGACCGAAAGATGTACCTGGGTGGCAAGGGTCTTGGGCTGAAACTCCTCTACGACCGGTTAACCCCCGGCATTGACCCGTTGGGTGAAGACAACTATCTGGCCTTCATGATGGGGGTTTTCATGGGGACCGGAGCCCCCTGCTCCGGACGTTTTGCGGCTTTGACAAAATCCCCGCTCACCGGGATCATGCTGGCTTCTTCATGCGGCGGTCCTTTCGGCATGGCATTAAAGACCGCGGGCTTCGATGGGCTTCTGGTGACCGGTCGGTCGGAAAATCCGTTGTATCTCATCATCGATGAGCAGGATGTAAATTTTGAAGATGCATCTCCCATCTGGGGTATGGATGCGGAAAAGGTTCAGGAGTCACTTCAAAGTGATAAGAAATCCGGCATTCTGGCCATCGGGCCCGCCGGGGAAAACCGGGTGCCCATTGCCAATATCCGCTCCGGAGACCGATTTCTGGGGCGTGGCGGCATGGGGGCGGTTATGGGTTCCAAGAACCTGAAGGCCATTGTTGCCAAAGGCGGGACATTCAAAATTGTACCCCAGAACCCGGATCGATTCGAAAAAGTCAAGAATAAGGCGACGGCCTATATCAACCGAAACAGCCCGTCCGCTACATACCGAAAATTCGGCACCAGTTCCAATGTGGACTGGTGCAACAGCGCGGGCCTTCTTCCGGTGAACAATTTCCGAGGGGGGCGCCATGAGTCAGCGGAAAAGGTTTCGGGAAAAGCCATGCAGGAGCGCTATCAAACCCGTCACCACACCTGTAAACCCTGCACCATCCTTTGCGGACACAAAGGGACTCTCGAGGATGGGAGCGTTCATGCGGTTCCCGAATACGAAACAGTGGGCCTGTTGGGACCTAACCTGGGAATATATGACCCGGATCGAATCGTGGAATGGAATGACCTCTGCGGGCGCCTGGGCATGGATACCATCTCCACGGGAGCCGTTCTGGGGTGGGTCATGGAGGCCGGAGAGAAAGGGCTCCTGAATACACCCTTACGCCTTGGGTCTCCGGAAGGGATTACCGAAGCCATTTTCGACATGGCCCATGGGAAGGATTTCGGGCAGGAAATGGCCAGGGGCACCCGATGGTTGAGCGAAAAATACGGGGGTCGGGAGTTTGCGGTGCAAGTCAAGGGGTTGGAGATGGCCGCCTATGATCCCAGAGGGTCCTGGGGTCAGGGGTTGAGCTACGCTGTTGCTAATCGTGGTGCCTGCCACCTGTCGGCTTATCCCACCGGTCTGGAAGTGCTTTTTGGATTGCTGAATCCCTATACCACACGGGCCAAGGCGAGGTTTGTCTATTTTTTCGAAAATCTTTATTCCGCCATCAACTCCCTTCAGACTTGCCAGTTCACGTCTTATGCCTATGTGCTGGAGCCCCCCATCGTAAAGTACACACCGAAATTCATGTTGGGATTGACCATGCAGTACCTTCCGGCGGTGGCCATTATGCTCATGGACGTGTCGATTTTTTCCAAGCTGTATAGCGCTGTGACGGGCATCCGCATATGCCAGTGGGAAATGCTCAAGGCAGGCCGTCGTGCTCACATCCTGGAGCGGCTCATGAATACCCGTGAAGGCATTCGAAGAAGGGACGATACACTGCCCGGACGGTTCTTGAAGGAGGGTCGAACCTGCGACGACGTACAGCATACGGTGCCCCTTTATGATATGCTGGATGATTATTATGATCTACGCGGTTATGATCATCAGGGTATCCCCTCTGCCAAGACGCTGCACAAGCTGGGAATTGAAGAAAAAGATCCGGAGCGTTCCCTTGAGGGCCGCAAGGATTTCAGGTTCATCGTCCCCAAAGGAAAACGGATGAAGCGTTTATACCTGTCCATTATGTTATGGTTCGTGGGGCGGGCCATGCAGGCGGCGGCAAAAGTCGATAAAGGGGTCAAAAAGGAGTTTGAAACCATTCCCGCGGGATTTCGATTTTCCCTGGGAGTGGCGCCCGGGGGACCTGCCATGGTCATGGAAAAAACCGCCGCCGGACGGGTCAAATATGTGGGGTCAAAACCGGGAGGCAAACCCCTGGATTTGAACATCAAGATTAAGCACCTGGAAGGGGCGATTCTTCTGTTTACCTTCCAGGAATCCACCGCCATGGCTGTTGCCAGGGACCGCCTGGTGATGGAAGGCGACGTGCCACTGGCATGCACGGTGGTGCGCATCCTGGACATGGTGGAAGTGTTACTGCTACCGAAAATAGTGGCGGGGCTCGCTGTTAAACGGTATCCTGCCTGGCCGCCTTTAAGAAAACACCTGGGTCGATGGTTGGTTTATGTTCGCGTGATTCTGGGGTTTTAGGTCTCAAGATTTTACAGGGTTGCGGCCCGGCGGTTGCCCTGAATGGTTCAAACCCGTAGGGGCAGACCTGCGTGTCTGCCCGGGTTATCAGGAGCATGAGATATGGTCGAACCTGAAAACAATACATTTCTAAGCCCGGTGAAAATAAATGCGGGCCGAGAGGCCCTGGCCCACATACCGTTTGAACTGGCCGCCATGGGCGCTGAAAGGCCTTTGTTGATCACCACAAAGGTTCTGGGGAAAAAGACGGCAATCCCAAGGGTCATTGATGGATTGAGGGGTTCCGGTGTGCCCCTTGGGATTTACGATGATGTTGGGGAGCATGCACGCCTGGAAACCGTCCTGCGCCTCGCTGAACTGTTTCAAGACGGCGGTTTTGACGCCATTATTGCGCTGGGAAGCGGCTCGGTCATGCATACGGCCAAAATCCTTAACCTGGCGGTGACGGAAAATACCCGGGACCTTGTGCCCTTTACGGCGAAAGGGGATCGGACCATAGAGCGTCTTAAACCCTACATGACCATTCCCGCTTCATCGGGTGATGGATATGAAACGACTTCCATGGCTTTTGTGGATGACCTGGCCTTTTCATCGCAGTTTCTCATGCCCCATGTTGTGGTGGTGGATTCTGAGGTATTTGTTCCGGAAGACCCTTTAAAGGCCTTGTCCGGCGCCATGTCGGCCCTGGCCCATGCGGTGGAAGGGTTTGTGGGGCCGGGAAAGAACCCCTTTGTGGATGCTTATGCCCATACGGCCATCCAGATGATCGTGCACCATCTGGCTGATGCGATCGGTGGTGGCCGGCAATGGAAGGCTGCCCGGTCCGCAGTCGCTGCTGCGGAAACCATGGCCGGATGCGTTTTCTCCAATGTAAAGCCTGGGCTGACCCATCTTTTGGCATTGGCCGTCGGTCAGAAAGCCACTTGTCCCCATGGGCTTTGCATGGGCATCCTGCTGCCGTATGTGTTGGATCACCTGTCAACCCGTGATGATTTTTTTGTGGATTCCCTTTTACTTCCCATGGCCAGTCCCGAAACTTTTGCAATTACTGCCAGTGAGCTCAGGACCGGAAAAGTGCTTACCCTGATTCAGGAGCTTCAATATGCGCTTTATGAATCTACCCAAAAGAAGCTTCCCATGACCCTCGAAGATGTGGGCATCAAAAAAGATCAGCTCAAACCCATGGCTGCTTCGCTGGCGGATTGTACGTCAAACGACGTCAATGGGGAAGGTTGTTTGATGATTCTTGAACGCGCCCTCACAGGGGATCCCATTGATTTGAATTAACGGACCCGGCCGTCGTAGCTTCGCTACTTTGGCGGAGTGGGCCTGCACCACACGGGAAAAGGATTGAGAAAAAATGGACTTACCGGCCTATTATGAATTCTGTTGCAGGGTAAAAACCATTTCGGGACATGATGTTCTGGAGCAGATCCCGGAGATACTCGGGGATCTCGGGGCTCGATTGCCCCTGATTATTACGGACAAAGGGGTTTTTGAAGCAGGCCTTATTGATGTGGTGACATCGGTGATGAAAGACCGGGTGCCCTGTTTAAGATCGGGCGGATCCGTTGAAACCGACGTGCCGCCGGATTCGGATTTGACCGTGGTCAACCGCCTTGCCGGCGTCTACCGTGAAAAAGGGTGTGACGCCATCATTGCCGTGGGCGGCGGTTCGGTTCTGGATACGGCAAAAGGCGTCAACATCGTGGTTTCGGAAAACGCCTCCGATTTAATGGCATTTACCGGCACCGGTGCCCTGAAGCGGCCCTTGAAACCCCTGATCGCCATCCCCACCACAGCGGGTACCGGTTCTGAAGCGACGCTGGTGGCAGTGATTGCCGACCATGAAAAAGAAAGGAAAATGCTCTTTAACAGTTATTTCCTGCTGCCCGATGTAGCGCTCCTGGATTCTCGAATGACCCTGAGCCTGCCGCCGGCCATCACCAGCGCCACGGCCATGGATGCCCTGTCACACGCTGTGGAGGCGTATACCTGTCTGGCCAAAAACCCGCTGAGCGATGCCTTTGCCAGGGCTGCCATGGAATTGATGCGAGACAATCTGTTCAAAGTGATGGATCGGCCCGATGACAAGGGGGGGCGCCTCTCCCTGGCGGTGGCCGCCAACCTGGCAGGTGTTGCATTTTCAAACGCCATGGTGGGTATGGTCCATACCCTGGGCCATTCGGTGGGGGCGGTTTGTCGTGTGCCCCACGGCATGTGCATGGCCATACTGCTTCCCTACGGCCTGGAGTACAACCTGCACAAGAATGCTCAGTTTACCTCGGAGATGCTGCTGCCGTTGGGAGGAGAGCAGATATATGCCGGAACACCGAAGCATCGGCGCGCTGAAAAGGTCATTTCATTGATTCGTGATTGGAATGATCGGCTGTTTCATTTAACGAAAGGGAAACACGCCCGATGTTTCAAGGAAGTCACGGACCCGGAGGGAAATGCCATGGTTTCCCGGGATAAACTTAAAGACATCGCAATTAAGGCCATGGGTGACGGTTCAATATTTTACAACCCGGAGGAGCTGGATGTGGATGATGCCATGATGGTTTTAATCCATGCCTGGGAGGGAACGCCTTTGAACCGTGATTTGATCCGGAAAGGGTGACGAAAGGTATTTGAAATTTGAAATTGGGATTGAATAAATGGATCTTGGAGGTGGGGATGAAACGTAGGATCATAAACCTGGGAGTCGGGCTGTTGTTTCTGTTGGCGACCATGAGCTTTTCAGCATGTGTTGACAAATCCAAGTGGCGTGCCAAGGAGTATGGGGGACCGCCAAACTGGCAGGAAGATTTTGGAAGACCTGAATACGATTGGTGATGGTTTAAAAAAGATCTTCAAGTTGCTGATGCAGCACACCACAGATGATAATAAATTTCATCAAAATTCGTTTTTTAATGATTTCACACAAGGAGGACTGCTATGGTTCCGGAATTCTTCGAGTTTTACAATCCGACCAAGGTGGTGTACAGCCCTGGCATTGCGGCGGACTTTAAGGCCGAGCTTGACCTTTTGGGGGTATCGAAATACTTCGTGGTATCCGATAAGGTCATCCATGATCTCGGTCTGGTGAAAAGGGTTGTGGACGGGCTTGAAACCACGGGTATCCAGGTTACAGGGGTATTTTTGGATGTGCCGCCTAATTCTGAAGTGAAGGCGGTCAATGCATGTGCCCAACAGGCTAAGGTCTCCGGCGCTGAAGGCTTGATTGCCTTAGGCGGGGGAAGCGTGATTGATACCGCCAAGGCCGCCAACATCTTGATCTCTGAAGGGGGCGATCTTGTAGAGGACCACTCCGGCGCCCAGACCCTGACAAAACCGCTGAATCCTTTGGTTGCAATACCCACCACTGCCGGCACCGGTAGTGAGGTCACCATGGTGGCGGTTATCTATGATGAGGAAAATAGTGTGAAGATGGCGTTTACCGATAAATTCCTCCTCCCCGATCTGGCTGTCCTGGATCCTGAGATGACGACTTCAATGACACCGGGGCTGACGGCATCGACAGCCATGGACGCGATGACCCACGCGGTGGAGGCCTATGTGGGTCTGCAATGGTCGCCCGTCTCCGATGCCCTGGCATCCAGTGCCATTGAACTCATCTGCGGAAGCATTGTGAATGCCACCCGGAATGGAAGCGACATCGAAGCTCGAGGGAGTTTACTGGTCGCATCATCCATGGCCGGAATTGCCTTTTCCCATTCCATGGTGGGATGCGTGCACGGCATGGCCCATGCGGTAGGCGGTCTCTGCCGGGTACCGCACGGAATTGCCAACGGGATACTCCTGCCCCACGGCCTGGAGTACAATTTTGAGGAGATCACGGAAAAACTGGCCAGGCTCGCGCCTGTCATGGGTGAGGAGGTGTCCGGTCTATCACCTGATGATCGGGCCAGGAAGGCCATCGAATCAGTGAGGAAACTGACCGGAAAGCTGAATGAGATGGGCGCTTTACCCTTAAGGCTGAGAGAGGTGGGGGTTCCCGAGGAACGGTTGCCGGAAATTGCCGAGGCAGCGGTTATGGATGGTACCAGCTTTTACAATCCGCGAGAAGTAATTGCCGAGGAGATATTGGTTCATCTTAAGAACGCATATTAAACACTATTTACAGGAACGGGAGGAAAGGATGGGACTTTTTGAAAACGCTGATAAGTTTGAAAAAATGCTGGGTGGTTTTTTCGAGTTGCTCGCTGAAACACCGGCCATTGCTGATAAATTGCTTGCTTCAAAATTAATTATCAGATTTAGTTACAGCGATCCGGACGTCGTTTTGTTGATTGACTGCTCAGGAGACAGGCTTGAAGTAACGCCCGGAGACACCGATACCAAGGCTATCGTTGATATGTCCATGAGCTCGGACATCGCCCACAAGTTCTGGTTCGGCAAGGTAAACTTAATGGCTGCCCTGACCCGGAAACAGATGGTGGCAAAGGGACCGATTCCAAAAATATTGAAACTCTTGCCCGCAATAAAACCCTCCTATGCCATGTATCCCAAATATCTCGACGACAACGGCTATGGGGAGTATAATATTTATTAGAGGTCAGAGGTTCAGGAGGTATTCCATATGGGCGGTTACGCAGGAAGTATACTTTATGTCGATCTGACATCCGGGAATATTGAAACGAGGCCCTTGGATTTGGAATTCGCCAGGGAATATATGGGCGGATTGGGGTTTGGGACCAAGATCTATCTCGACCTCATAAAGGGGAAGTCAGACTTCGACCCTCTTTCCGCGGACAATCCCTTTGTGCTGATGACCGGACCGTTGACCGGTATGAGAACGAATGCCGTGGCCAGGTGGACTGTCGGTGCAAAATCTCCGCTCACCGGACTGTGGGGCGATTGCAACATCGGCGGTTTTTTCGGTGCGCAACTGAAATTTGCGGGCTATGACGGTATTGTGATTACAGGGGCGGCCAACAGTCCTGCTTACATCTATATCGAAGACGCAAAGGTGGAGATAAGGGACGCCCGGAAGTACTGGGGAAGGGACGTCTACAGGGTCACCGATGAGATGATCGCAGACCATAAAACAGAGTCAAAAAAATCAGGCCAGGTCTTTACCATTGGCCCTGCCGGCGAAAACCTTGTGAGATTCGCATCCATCATCAACGATAAGGGACATGTGGCGGGACGTACCGGATTAGGTGCGGTATGGGGTTCAAAGAAACTCAAGGCCATTTTCGCGAGGGGAACCGGAAAACTGGAGGTTGAACATCCTGACAGGTTTGATGATCTCCGTTCAGAGCTCAAGGAGCTTTATGACGGGAATATTTCCACTGAAGGATTGCGTGCTTTCGGGACAGCGTCGCATATGGATATCGGCGTCATATCCGGTGATATCCCCATGAAGAACTGGCAGCAGAGCGAGTGGGATCTCTTTGACGAATTGGGTCCCGTTGAATACGATGAAAAGATCCTGACCGGCAACAGCACATGCTATGCCTGCGGGGTGGCGTGTAAGAGAGAGGCGGAGGTGAAGGAGGGCGTATTCGAATTTGCAAAAGGTCCGGGTCCCGAATATGAAACCATCGCCACCTTTGGGACCATGTGCCTGAATCCCAGTCTGGAATCTATCGGCAAAGCGAACGATATCTGTAACCGCTACGGTATGGATACCATCTCTTGCGGATCCACCATCGCCTTTGCCATAGAATGCTTTGAAAACGGCCTGATAAATGAAAAAGATACCGATGGCCTAAACCTCACATGGGGCAATTCAGAGGCGATTGTTGCCATGGTGGAAAAGATTGGGAAGAAATTGGGGATTGGCTCGATCCTGTCCGAGGGGAGCGCAAAAGCGGCGGAACGGATCGGCGGCAACGCTCCGGACTTCTTGACGACGGTCAAGGGTCTTGAAGCCCCCATGCATGATCCCAGGGGTGCGCACGGTCATGGATTGGCCTATGCTGTCTCGTCCAGGGGGGCGTGTCATTTGGCCAGCCTCGTTTTTCCGGTGGAGGGAGGCGGTATGTATCTACCCGAGATCCCGGAACTGGCAGATGAAATAACCGGAATGAGCAGTGAGGGTAAGGCGAAACTGAATGTTGCCTGCGAGGATTACGGGATGTTTTTTTCCCACTGTGCCGGGTTTTGTAACTTGGGTGCGATGATCCTGAATGCCACCCAGGCCGTGGATATGGTAAATCATGTTACGGGGTTTGACTACACCCTTGATGAGGTGATGCGATTAGGGCGGCGGATCTGGCATATAAAGCGGGGTTTGTCCAATCTGTTCGGGGCCAGGGTGGAGCACGATGTTTTACCCAAGAGACTGATGACCATTTTGGATACGGGCCCGACGGAGGGGAGCATTCCCGATATGGATTTAATGTTGAAGGAGTTCTATGGGTTCAGAGGGGTCAATGAAGAAGGGGTAGCAGAAAAAAGGGTGCTTGAAGAACTGGGTTTAACAGAGTTGGCAAAGCTTCTTCATGACGGATAAGAAATAGGCAAGGTGCAAAGAAAACAAGGATGTGGCGGTCGGTATGAAGTGGCGGGCCCTAAGATAGGACATTTCATGGAGAAGATGCTTTCAACCCTTATCCGCACACTGGTGGACGGTACGCAAAAAAACCCTCCTTTGGCCGGATTTAATGTGGGTGATCAATTCATTCCGGACCAGAGCCGGGATAAGGATGTGGCGAGAAATATCAATGCGGCCTTTTTAATTCTACTTTCAGGGTGTGATCACGCACGATACAGTGTTGCGGAAGAATATCTTGATGCTTTTGAGGCGGAAGAGAAATGGCAAAATGTCGTGCGGTTTATGAAAAACGGTGCGGCGTTGATCAATGACGAAATCCGGAACCTGTGCCATGAGGACGATGATTTTAAAAACGCTCTCGAAAAGGCGGGGCATTTTTGCGCGGCGCAGGATTCATCCTGGGGAGTTGGGTCGCTTAAAAAAATCTGGGAGGTACTCTTTCCTGAGGGGGCCGACTGCCTTTCGGATCAGGCGGAAAAAATTCTCTCTCTCAGGACCCATCGACGTGTTCATATCACCGAGCCCAATGCTTCGCCCATTGACAACCCATCGCGCCAGATGCTGTTTCTGTCCAATCTGCTGGTGACAACCCCCGGGGATTCAGATTCGTTGGATGTTTTGCCCTATGGGTCCCGGATGGTCGGAAAGCTAAGGCAGGTCATGGGGGAAAAGCAACGCTACTGGTTTGATCACCCCATTCAGATCGGCGTTTCAAATGATAACAATGAAGCCATCTATGGACTCAGAGGGCTTGACAACGCCATTTCATTTGAAAAAGAAAGGGGAGTTGCGCAGCCGACGGACAAGTTGACCTGCCTGTTATCCGTATCCGTTACCCATGACGGCCTGCATGGGATTGTCAAGGACTACTTAAGAGAAGTCTATGACAGCACCGAGCCTTTTTCCCACCTCAATATTTACCTCTTCTCCGAAAATGACACGGATCGGATCACAACAGAGATTCTTCTCCCCGCAATGGAAAAATATCTGGGCCTTAGAGATGCCGGCTCCCTTCGCAGGGTATTCGGTGTTGACGGTGAATATGGCCGTCATTACAGCTTCCTTAAAGCCATAAGCGCCCTCTGGCAGGTCCTGATCGATCCCATGGTGAAAGGCTCTTTTAAACTGGATCTGGACCAGGTATTTGATCAGGCGGCACTGGTCAAAGAGACCGGCAATTCCGCCCTGGAGCACTTCAAAACGCCGCTTTGGGGGGCGAAGGGGGAAGATGCGGAAGGGAACCCTGTGGAGCTTGGACTGATGGCAGGCGCCCTGGTTAATGCGGAGGATGTTTCCCGCGGGCTTTTTACGCCCGATGTGCCCATCCCGGATCCCATCCCCCGGGGTGAAGCGCTGGCTTTTTTCAGTCCCCTCCCCATGGGCGTTTCAACCCGTGCGGAAATGATGGCACGGTATGATACCGATAGGCTCGACGGCATTCACAGGTGCCTTCAGCGTATCCATGTGACGGGCGGTACCACCGCTGCTCTGATTAAAAGCCTCCGCCATTATCGCCCCTTTACCCCCACCTTCATCGGCCGCGCCGAAGATCAGGCCTACCTGATGGGGTCCCTTTTTACAAAACTCGATGAAAATCTGCGTTATCTCCACAAACCTGGACTGATCATGCGCCATGACAAAGCGGTTTTTGCCGGAGAAGCCATTGAGGGCGCAAAGCTGGGAAAGTATATCGGCGATCTGGTCCGCATCCTTTTCTTTTCGTACTATGCGCGGGCATTGCCGTGGCCAGCCACCAAGACCAAAAAGGTTATGGATCCGTTCACCGGCTGTTTTGTATCAAAACTGCCATTCACTGCAGTCTATCTGAGGCTTTCATTCCACCTGGCGGAAATGTTTGCCCATGACGATGAACCCGTGAACGTTGAAGGGGTTCAATTGTTGAAACAGGCCGTGGAGCGCCTGGAGAAGGTCATTGGCGAGCTGAACCGGACACCCAATCCATTGATAGAGAAGTACCGGCAGGAGAAAGAAGGATGGGACCTCTTTTATGACCTGTTGGACCACTTGGAAGAGGCTTTAGAACGGGGCGATGCGTTTGCCCTGAACCTAAGGGATCGTGCTGGAGAGCTGGTGGAAGATTGCCGCGTGTAGGAACATAAATCATTCTTGTCCCGTTTGGATCGCGACCTTTCAAATCCCCCCTGATCATTAAGAAGCAACTTGGAGAAAAACCCTGTAAACAAGAAAAAGGAGAGATAATATGGATCGAAAAGATGTCATGGAATTATTCAATAAAAGACCGCGAGTTGGAACACTGAGTACATCCAATAAAAGCGGCGATGTGGATGTTGCCGTTTTTGGTTCACCTCAGATGGTCGATGAGAACACAGTCGTGATGGGCATTGGCAAAAATAGGACGTTTCAAAATCTACAGGAAAATCCTAAAGCTGTTTTTATTGTTATGGAGCCTGGAGAAACCCTCATGGACTGGAAAGGGTGCAGGGTGTATCTGCTGGCACAGACCATCGAAACCTCTGGTGGCCTTTATGATGAAATTAAAACAAAAATTGCGGCGGCAGGCGGCGGCGGCGCAGCTGCAGCGAAAATGATTCATGCAGCGATTCGATTTCAGGTGACCGACGTCAGGGGGCTCATAGCCCCACCGCAATAAATAGATGTGTTCCAAAATTCCCTTTTATATTTATGGGTATCTTACTGAATTATGGACGTTGGGGAAGTGAGTATGCTTTTTTAGGCCCTTATCACCTAAAACCCTGTCACAAAAAATAAGAAAATTTTTCGACGGAGCTGTAGGTTATCATCAAATGCGGCTTTGCGGCGTTTTTGATACCGGTAGTTTTCCACATTTTCGGTTACGGCGTAGTCAGCCTCAAAAATCCGCTGATGCAAAGTTGGCGTCTTATTCAGGAAATGGTGAGGGCCGTGAGATATTTCAACCCTCAGTTGCACTGCTTTGGTTCTTTGGCGACCCTACGCCTTGGCAATTAGGCTTTGAGACCATTTATCCCAGTTTGCTTGTGCATACCATTTATGGTCTATCTGTTGCCTTGACTTCGCGGGCGTTTGTTGTCCGATGGACAGGATAAACAAGGTTTAATTTCACAAGCCACTAGCCTCGACCACCGGGAAGTGAAAGCAATGGGAGATTTCAGCAAACAAGGAGGTTTGGCATGAATAGTGTTATTTTAGAAAACATCCCGATCACAGCGGAGGTAACTGCACTTTCACCGCAATATTCGGCAGAAGAGCGTGAAGAAGTCATTGATCGGATTAAACGGCTTATAAAAGAGCAAGATGCCGTATTGGTCGCCCACTACTACACCGATTCAGATTTACAGATGATTGCCGAGGAAACCGGTGGATTTGTTTCCGATTCACTGGATATGGCGCGCTTTGGCCAGGATCATCCGGCATCGACGCTGATCGTTGCCGGGGTACGTTTTATGGGGGAGACCGCCAAAATACTCAGTCCCGAGAAACGGGTTTTGATGCCGACTTTAGAAGCGACCTGTTCTCTGGATATTGGATGTCCGGCAGATGAATTCAAGAAATTTTGCGCCGATCATCCAGACCGGACGGTAGTGGTTTATGCCAATACCAGCGCCGAAGTGAAGGCCTTGTCTGACTGGGTTGTTACCTCGGCTATTGCGCTTGAAGTAGCTAAGTATCTGAAGGAAAAAGGGGTAAAAATTCTGTGGGCGCCTGATAAGCATCTCGGTCACTACATCCAGAGTGTTACAGGTGCTGATATGGTGCTTTGGCAAGGGTCGTGTGTCGTACATGACGAATTTAGGGAAGAGGGGCTGAAGGCGCTTTTAGAAAAACATCCGGACGCCGGTGTACTGGTACATCCGGAATCACCCAAAAAAGTGATTGAATTGGCCGACGTTGTGGGATCGACCAGTCAACTGATTAAGGCGACTCAGGAGCTCCCCCACAAGAAATTCGTTGTTGCCACCGATCGGGGTATTTTCTACAAAATGAAACAGGTGGCGCCTGAAAAAACGCTCATGGAATCACCAACCGAGGGAGTTGATGCCACCTGTACCAGTTGTGCGCATTGTCCCTGGATGGCCATGAATGGTCTGGATAACCTGGTCAAGGTATTGGAGACCGGCCGTAATAAGATTGAGGTAGCGGAAGAATTGCGTTTGAAAGCATTGGGTGCCACCCAACGGATGATGGCTTTCGCAAAGAATCGAACGATTCAAGTGCTCGGACGCAGTAACGCATAAAATCAGCGTCTTCCTGAGGGAATTTTCATCACCTGGAATTCACTATCCAAATTAACTTTGGATTTGGATGTTTTTGCTACTTTACCGAATTTTTCCAAGATCAGATCACACCTTATCCTCCATCCGGGTTTTTCGAAAAGATGCAAAGAAAATAGGTGTGACCCCTTTTCTACAAAGTTGTTCGGCAGGTGAGGACTGGCAGAAGTATTGTTCTGTGGGTTGGAAATTGCTTGACGGAACTATAATATAGGCATCTTTCCGTCAGCCCTTGATAGCCAAAACCGACCGAGGATTCAATTTCTTGGATTATCTGAAGGGCTTGCCATCGCCGAAAAGACCTTGGATAATTTCGTTGAACGTGCAATCCGGCTTTATGAGCAAGGGCCGGGGGAACAATATGGTTCCACCCGACTTGGAGAGTACGTAGAACGGTGGGTAAGATGGCCGGACTCAGGATTAACCTCCAAGGAGGCCGCCCTACAGAAGTTAATGGCGGTTGGCCATCCAGCCCAAGGAATGCGGCGGTGCTGGAAATTCTCTCCCATCAACGGGGATGGTCGAATTCTAACGTTGTCTTGCCCCCCAGGTTCACTGGTAGCAGATTGCGGCCTCTATTGACGAATATCGAGTTCTCTACTTATGCTTGGTCCTGCGGGCGCTTGCTCTGCACGCTAGGCTCCTAAACAGCATGGCGGCTACAGAAATCTCGCGCGACGTGCCTATGCACGTTAGTGTCGCGTTAATAAATTACTTTTGGGGGCATAAACACCCCTTCTGCCAATTCCAATGATCCCACGTCATAGTGTACATTAGGCAATATCCCCACGGCCCGTTACGTATTTTGCAGGGCGGGTATTCTTTGGAGTCTAGTGCTCTCCGCGCGCCCCAGAATACCGCGCCGTTTATCTGCTTAAATTCCCTTCGGCAAATGACATTACTCGTGGATTTTGTGTTGGGGAAGTGGGGGCAGCATATTCCCGCGTGACCGATTTTGGTCCCCGATGGGCATCCGCCACGGAATCCTTCTAAGATCGTCTGGCTTTGAATGTACTCGGCGGCATCTCTGTGTACGAAGAACGATGACTCGACCGGTTCCTCCCTTGCTGTTGTCTGAAAAGAAGCGGAATCGCCTGAAAGTGCTGTCGCACCGATAATGCCGCCACCCTCCCTAATAATTCCCTCCGGAATGGTAATTGCTTCCACATCTCCGTATTTCTGAACATCTAAGTACTGTTCTTCACCCAAGTCGTCTGCGTAAAAGGCCGCTATGTGGGTAGCCCCTTCACCTCCGGTCCAGCTTACGACCACCTCTGCCCCTGGAACGATGGCATGGTCGGGTTCCGGTTCCACCAGTTCAAGTGGCATCGGAATTTGAACGGATGGCGACGCATAAATCATCGTACCATCCGGACGCTTAGCGACCAGCGTCAATGAATCACCACTCTTTAGATCATACAGTTCCAGATAATAGATCGGTATGTTATCTTCATCCGATGCCTCATCACCTAAATAAACAAGTTCAAACGGTCTATCATTAATGGTTAAAACAGCATCGGAAACAAAGTTCTGGTCTCCGTCCTGGACTCATGCTGTGGCAGCAGGGCCTTCGTCATCAAAATATACCATTGCCTGCACCACACGCTGTGGGGTGGTATTATTGTCATTGTCTGAACAGGCGGGCAGAGACATGGTCGACAAGGTGAAAAAAACCACAAGAAGAAGCGATAAAGTTTTTGGTCGCCTAAGTTTGTTTGTCATAATAGTTTCATTAACACTCATGTTCCTGCCTCCTTATAAAGGGTTTCGAAAGTGAATACCAAGTCCCGAACATGCCGTCCTCATAACCAGGATGGGTTTGACTTTTAACACAAAAGATTTGAGCTCCCAACAGGCAAACGGTGCTCGCTATATCCGATTCAACAATGCGTGCATGATCTCAGCATCGTAAGCGCCAACTCAAGCACACTTCAGTGCCTTCGGGATTTCCAATTGCTCCGGACTGAGGTTCCAGGGCAGCAAAGCCTCATAATC
>Ga0233437_1003176_pt1 | contig 22315 bp, 15 predicted proteins | sample SI_122_August201_FD_182714 | JGI IMG/M metagenome (GOLD analysis project Ga0233437, IMG submission 182714) | Seawater microbial communities from Saanich Inlet, British Columbia, Canada - SI_122_August2016_200_MG | ecosystem: Environmental > Aquatic > Marine > Inlet | place: Canada: British...
AGAGTTGAGCCTCGCAGAAATAGCCTTAGCTATTTTGAGAAGCGAGAATCGAGCATTCTCTTTATTCAAAGCAGTTTGATTTCGGAATAGATAAATTTATGAATAGTTCAGGTTAGGAACGATTTTATAAATATTTTTGTATTGTTTTGAGAAATAAATAAAAATGGCTGAATCAAATTTTGTTGATTACGTAAAGATTCATTGTAAGTCTGGAAGCGGAGGAGCTGGTTCAGCACATTTACGAAGGGAGAAATTTGCAGCTTTTGGAGGTCCCGATGGTGGAGACGGAGGTCGTGGAGGACATATTATTCTCAAAGGCAATAAGCAAATGTGGACTTTGCTGCATTTAAAATTCAGAAAGCATATTAAAGCAGGATTTGGAGATCCGGGTGGAAAATCAAGAAGTACCGGAGCCGATGGTGAAGATGTATTTTTGGAAGTTCCACTGGGAACCATTGCAAAAGATGTTGAGTCGGGCGAATTCCTTTTTGAAATTACTAAACAAGGAGAAACACAAATTTTAGTTAATGGTGGCCGGGGCGGGTTAGGAAACGACCATTTTAAATCTTCGACAAATCAAACACCCCGTTTCGCACAACCCGGAGAAGAAGGTGTTGAAGGTTGGAAAATTCTGGAGTTAAAAGTGTTGGCCGATGTAGGTTTAGTTGGTTTTCCAAGTTCCGGGAAATCTACTTTATTATCAGTGGTTTCGGCAGCAAAACCGAAAATTGCAGAATATCATTTTACAACCCTTGTTCCGAATCTTGGTATTGTAGGACACCGCGAACAACGTTCGTTTGTAATGGCCGATATTCCTGGGATAATTGAAGGAGCAAGTGAAGGAAAGGGATTGGGTTTGAGATTCTTGCGTCATATCGAGCGAAACTCAATGTTATTTTTTATGGTTCCGGCCGACAGTGAAAATCATTTGAAAGAGTACAAAATTCTATTAAACGAATTGGAAAAATACAATCCTGAATTGTTGGATAAACAACGTTTTCTTGGAATAAGTAAGTCAGATATGCTTGATGAGGAGTTAATGGATGAAATCAGTGCTGAATTGGAAGGTATTCCACATCTGTTTTTTTCATCGGTTACCGGATTAAATATTCCGCAATTAAAAGATAAAATTTGGGATATATTGAATTTTTAAATGGAGTTGTATCAAAATATATTGGATTTTGACAGAGAGCTGTTTTTGTATCTGAATAGCTTTTACAATGATTTTTTTGATACAATTATGTTGTTGGTTACCCGCAAAGAAACATGGTTTCCATTTTACCTGATTATCGTTGTCTTTTTTATAAAAAACTACCGATCTAAATCAATGTTGATTTTGGTGTTTCTGGCATTAACAATTATTGCCAGCGACCAAATTTCGGTATTAATTAAAGAAACTGTTCAACGGTTAAGACCAGTTCATGAACCTTCAATAGAACATCTGGTACACAATGTTCTTCGGAAGGGCGGCTTGTTTGGTTTTGTTTCGTCGCACGCGGCCAACACTTTCGCGATATTTATTTTCACATCAAAGATATTTAAAAATAAAAGTTATTTTTACTTGTTGTTTTTTTGGGCAGTTCTTGTTTCTTATTCCCGCATTTATTCAGGAGTTCATTATCCGCTCGATATTTTAGGTGGTGCAGTTTTGGGTTGGTTTTTGGCCGTAGTTTTTTACAAACTTTTAATGTTTCTAGAAAACCATTTTTTTATTGCTCGAACACCAAAAATTGGAAAAACAAAGATTACACAAGCACAAACCGGAACTGTATTTCTGGTGTTTGGAATTCTTTCCCTCACGGTAATTATTACGACCTACATTCTTCATTATTATAACTACTTGTAAATGGATAAGTCGGCATTTTTGTTTTATACCGAAAAGCAAAAAATATATTCAATCGAACTAAAAGCGGTATCAGTAAAAATACGACGATTTGCCTGGTTTCGGTTTTTTGCATTTGTATTCATTTTTGCTCCGGCATTTGTTTTTGGGATAAAAAGTTGGATAACACTTACGCTTACACTTTTATCAATAATAATCTTTTTCTTTTTGGTTAAAAAGAATGTTCAGCTTGAAAAAAAGAAGAATAAATTTATTGAATTAAAAAAGTTGGTTGACGATGAATTGCAGGCTTTGAACCATTCATTTTCTCATTTTAAAAATGGCAAGGAGTTTTTAGATACCGACCATTTTTTTTCTTATGATTTAGATTTGTTTGGAGAAGGCTCCCTTTTTCAGTTTTTAAACAGAACATCAACTGTTGGCGGTAGTTTAAAACTGGCTGATTGGTTGATAAAACCACCGGTTGACAAAGAGAATATTGAAAAAAGACAGAATGCAATTCAAGAGTTAGCCCAAATACCAAATTGGCGCTTACATTTTCTTGCCAATGGCAATTTATTTAACGAAACTACAGAGCTCAATCGCGAAATAAAAGAATGGTCTAAATTGGAATTGAAATTAAACAATGCATCGAAAGTAAAATGGATGATTCGTTTAATTCCACTTCTAACAATTATTTCTATAATCCCTGCAATTACTGGATTTTCTAATTTGTTTATCACTATTGCAATTTTGTTGCAGTGGTTTCTAATGTATTTCTTTTGGCAACGAATTACAGAATATTTTGGTTATTTCGGAAGAAAATCAGAGTTGCTTTCAAAATATATGCAGTTGCTAAGGTATGTGGAGGAGCGTGAATTTCAGGCTGATTATTTAGTTGAATTACAAAAAAAAGTCAAGAAGCCTGAGTCGGCAAGTAAAGTATTCAAACAATTAAAAAGTTTGGTGAAAGAGTTAGAATACCGGCAAAATATATTAGTTGGTATTTTTCTTAATTCTGTTTTTCTATGGGATATTCGCTGTGTTTACAAATTATGGAATTGGCATCGGCAGAATCATAATAAACTGGCAGAGTGGCTTAATGTTGTTTCAGAAATAGATGCATTAATTTGTTTAGCAAATTACTCCAATAATCAAACAGATTTTTGTTATCCGAATATACACGAAGGTGGATTCTCATTTAAGGCAAAAAATTTAGGACACCCGTTACTAAAGGCAGATAAACGTATTTGTAACGATTTAGAAATAAATGGTTGGTCGAAAGTAATTGTGGTTACCGGGGCTAACATGGCTGGTAAAAGTACATTTTTGCGAACCGTTGGAGTGAATCTGATTTTGGGCAGGTTGGGTGCTCCAGTGTGCGCTGAAGAAATGACCTTGACTCCCATTAGTATTTATACAAACATGCGCACCACTGATTCTCTTTTGAAAGATGAATCGTACTTTTTTGCTGAACTGAAACGATTAAAAGGAGTATTGGACCGTTTGCAAAAAGGAGAGCGGATATTTGTAATTCTGGACGAAATGTTAAAAGGGACAAATTCTATCGATAAATTGAATGGTTCTAAGGAACTTATTCGCAAATTAGTTGAATTCAAATCTATTTCATTAATAGCAACTCACGACCTCAAACTAAGTGAATTGGAGGATGAATATCCACAAAGAGTTTTGAATAAATGTTTCGAAATTAAGATTGAAAACGATGAACTGGTTTTTGATTATCTTTTGTCTGATGGAGTTACAAAAACGATGAATGCTACTTTTCTGATGAAAAAAATGGGGATTATCTAATTGGAAATTGTTCCTTAAGAAAATATTTTAGGTTTTGGTTTTCCAATATTTTTCAACTGCAATTTGTTAGTTATTGGAAAGAGAGAATCATCGAAATCCATCTTTGTTTAGTTATATTTGCCCCAAATTGTGAAAAATGGCTTCTGAAATATAAAAATTCAACAATTTTTTATTTGCAATTTTATCGAACTAAAAAATTTGTTTTAGGGCTTTTTGACGATTAAAGAAAATATATGACTGCAACGTACGACGAAGGAACAATTAAAACATTAGACTGGCAGGAACATATACGGAAGCGTCCGGGAATGTATATAGGGAAGTTGGGAGATGGCTCCGCTGCCGACGATGGGATTTATGTGCTTTTGAAAGAAGTGCTTGATAATTCGGTTGATGAATTTATGATGGGCTTCGGAAAAAAAATTACTGTAGAAATAGACCAGGATAAAGTTTTTGTTCGTGATTATGGCCGAGGTATTCCACTCGGTAAATTAGACGATGTTGTCAGTAAAATGAATACCGGCGCTAAGTACGATTCCAAAGTATTTAAAAAGTCAGTAGGTTTAAATGGAGTTGGAATTAAAGCAGTAAATGCTTTATCAAACGATTTTACCATAAAAGCAGTTCGCGAAGGTGTTGCCAAAGAAGTTTCGTTTAGCAAAGGAATAAAAACGGGAGAAGAAGATTTTAAAGGATTAAAAGAGGAAAACGGAACAATTGTTTCTTTTATCCCCGACCAATCAGTGTTTAAAAAATATCATTACATAAACGATTATGTAGTGAACATGTTAAAAAATTATACCTTTTTAAACTCTGGACTTACCATTGAATTTAATGGAGAAAAGTATTTCTCCAGAAATGGGCTACGAGATTTGCTGGAGGAAAACATGGATCACCATCCAATTTATCCCATTATCCATTTAAAAGGTGAAGATATTGAGGTTGCATTAACGCACGGTAACCAATACGGAGAGGATTACTATTCGTTCGTGAATGGGCAACATACATCTCAGGGAGGATCTCATTTACAGGCTTTTCGTGAGGTGCTGGTGAAAACAATTCGTGAATTCTATAAAAAAGATTTCGACCCTTCAGATATTAGGGCTTCAATTGTTGCAGCAGTGAGTATTAAAGTTGAAGAGCCGGTTTTTGAATCGCAAACAAAAACCAAGCTTGGCTCAAAAGATATTGGTCCTGATGGTCCTTCGGTTCGTGCGCATGTAGCTAATTTTATGCAAAAAGAATTGAATAATTTTTTGCATAAAAATTCGGAAGTTGCGGAAGTGTTGTTACGAAGAATTGTTGAATCTGAACGCGAAAGGAAGGCAATTTCCGGTATAAAAAAATTGGCCAAACAAAGGGCTAAAAAATCTAGTCTTCACAATAAAAAATTGAGAGATTGTCGTGTACATTTTAACGGGAAAAAAGTCGACAAAGAGAAGTCGAGTATTTTTATTACCGAGGGTGATTCGGCAAGTGGGTCAATTACAAAATCTCGCGATGTAAACACACAAGCAGTTTTCAGTTTGAAAGGAAAACCTTTGAATACCTTCGGATTAACAAAAAAAGTAGTTTACGAAAACGAAGAGTTTAACCTTTTGCAAGCTGCTTTGAATATTGAAGAAAGTCTGGAAGATCTGCGTTACAACAAGGTAATTATTGCCACCGATGCAGATGTTGACGGAATGCACATTCGTTTGCTGTTAATTACTTTCTTCCTACAGTTTTTTCCTGAACTAATAAGAAAAGGTCATGTTTATATTTTGCAAACACCACTTTTTAGGGTGCGTAACAAACAAAAAACTTTTTATTGTTATTCAGAAAAAGAGAAAGAAAAGGCCATTAATAAATTGAAAGGAAAACCAGAAATAACTCGATTTAAAGGATTAGGGGAAATTTCCCCCGATGAATTTAAACATTTTATTGGCGAAAAGATTCGACTGGATCCAGTAGTAATGAAAAAACACGAATCGGTTTCGCAAATGTTAGAGTTTTACATGGGAAAGAATACACCAACCCGACAGGAATTCATTATTGAAAACCTGTATGTTGAAAAGGACGAAGTAGCGTAGTTGAAATAATTTTAGAAAAATTGTAATTGAACTCGGTTTAACCCGGAGTTTCAATAATTGATAAGTGTAGAATGTCAGAAGAGAATTTTAATCACGAAGAGATAAATGACGAGATCGTAAAAGATGAGGTAACTTATTTGTCGGGAATGTACAAAGAGTGGTTTCTCGATTATGCGTCGTACGTAATTTTGGAGCGCGCTGTGCCTTATATAAACGACGGGTTAAAACCAGTTCAGCGTAGAATAATGCATGCCATGCGCGAAATGGATGATGGACGCTACAACAAGGTGGCAAACATTATCGGGCAAACCATGCAGTATCATCCACACGGCGACGCATCTATCGGCGACGCTGCTATTCAATTGGGTCAAAAAGAGTTATTGATTGATACTCAGGGAAACTGGGGAAACATTTTAACAGGAGATGGTTCGGCTGCTCCTCGATACATTGAAGCACGACTTTCTAAATTTGCGTTGGAGGTTTTGTTCAATCCCAAAACAACGGAATGGAAACTTTCGTATGATGGAAGAAAAAGAGAGCCGGTAACACTTCCGGTAAAATTCCCTTTATTATTGGCACAAGGTGTAGATGGAATTGCTGTGGGTTTGGCATCAAAGTTATTTCCACATAATTTTATTGAATTAATAGATGCTTCGATCTCTCACCTAAAAAATAAAGATTTTGATTTAGTACCCGATTTTCCAAGTGGAGGTTCGGCCGATTTTGGAAAATACAACGACGGATTACGTGGTGGTTCGATTAAAGTACGTGCAAAAATTGAAAAACGCGACAATAAAACACTGGTAATTACTGAAGTTCCGTATGGTAAAACTACATCTTCGTTAATAGATTCGGTGATTAAAGCGAATGATCGGGGCAAAATAAAAATCAAGAAAATTGATGACAACACCGCTGAACGAGTAGAGATTTTAATTCATTTGGCTTCTGGTGTTTCTTCAGACAAAACAATTGATGCTCTTTATGCTTTTACCGATTGTGAAATGTCCTTGTCGCCAAATTCGGTAATTATTGAAAACGATAAACCAATTTTTATTGGCGTAAAGGAGATTTTGAGACGTTCTGCCGACGCAACTTTACAATTGCTGAAGTTAGAGCTAGAGATTAAAAAATCGGAATTGGAGGAAGCGTGGCATTTTTCTTCACTCGAAAAAATATTTATTGAAGAACGAATTTACAAGGACAAAAAATTCGAAGATTCAGAAAACATGGACATGGCTGTGGCTCACATCGACAAACGTCTTGAGCCGTGGAAATCAAAATTAAAACGTGAGATTACACGAGAAGATATTCTTAAATTGATGGAAATTCGGATGGCGCGAATCCTGAAATTCAACAAAGATAAAGCCAACGATCATTTGCAGACTATTGAAGATGAAATTGCAAAAGTTGTAAAAAATATACAAAACATAGTCCCTTTCACTATTAAATGGTTTGCTCATTTAAAAACGAAATATGGTAAAGGGCGCGATCGTAAAACTGAGATTCGCAATTTCGAAAACATTGTTGCTTCTAAAGTGGTTGTCCGTAACGAAAAACTTTACATCGACCGAAAAGAAGGTTTTATTGGAACCGGGTTAAAAAAGTCTGAATTTTTATCCGACTGCTCCGACATTGACGACATTGTTGTATTCAGACGCGATGGTTCCTATTTTATATCGAAGGTTTCTGATAAAGCATTTATAGGCAAAAATCCACTTTACGTGGCCGTGTTTAAAAAGAATGATATTCGTACCATTTACAATTTGGTTTATAAAGATGGCAAATCGGGATTTTCGTACATGAAACGGTTTTTTGTTACAGGAGTTACCCGCGACAAAGAGTACAATCTGACGAAAGAAACTAAAAAGTCGAGAATTACTTATTTCTCTGCAAATCCAAATGGTGAAGCTGAAGTTTTAAAAATAGTTCTGAAGCCAAAGCCACGAATTAAGAATTTAATTTTTGAAGAGGATTTGGGTGAGCTGGCGGTAAAAGGTCGTCAGTCGATGGGAAATATTTTAACCAAATATGAGGTTCACAAAATTTCGTTGAAAGAGAAGGGGGTTTCCACTTTGGGTGGTCGTAAAATTTGGTTCGATCAAGATGTCCTTCGTTTAAATGCTGATTCGCGAGGTAAGTTTTTGGGTGAATTTTCGGGCGAAGATAAAATTTTAGTTTTGTATAAAAAGGGAGAATATCAGTTGTATAATTACGACTTAAGTAACCATTTCGGGCAAGATATTCTGACCATTGAAAAGTTCGACAAAAGAAAAGTATTGTCGGTGGTTTATTACGATGCCGAGCAAAAGTATTATTACGTTAAACGTTTCGAAATTGATGAACCAGAAGGAAAGTTGTTTAGTTTTATTGGTGAGAATCCTGATAATAAACTGGTGAGTGTTACATGGGTAAGATATCCAAGATTGGAACTGGAATTTGGTGGAAAAAATTCGGAACGGGAAAATGAGATTATTGAAATTGCTGAATTTATTGGGGTAAAATCGTGGAAGGCAAAAGGGAAACGTGTTTCTAATTACGAAGTTGAAAACATACGAGAGATCAAAGCTATAATTAAAGATGAAGATGATAAACCCGAATCCAAAGAATTAGATGTTGAAGAAACAAAAGAAATTGATGATATTCCGTTTGAAATAAACCGTCCTACAAAAAATGAGGATGATCCAAATCAGATGTCGTTATTCTAAAAAGTTTTCAATTTTTAGTTACGTAATCAAAAAATCACTCAACATTTTATTAATATAAAACTGCAAACTGCGACTGAATACTGTGACTGTAAACTGCGACTGAATACTGCAACTGCACCCTTGCCTTTAAACTTTAAACTTTTACCTTTAAACTTTTAATTTGTGGTATGAGAATTTATCTGATAGGATACATGGGATGTGGCAAATCTACGCTTGGCCGGAGACTTTCGGAACATCTGAATTTGCAGTTTGTAGATATGGATCATTACATTGAGGAGCGAAATTATAAAACTATTCCACAGATTTTTGCAGAAGAAGGAGAAGCTGAATTCAGAAAAAAGGAGAGAAAAGCACTCGAAGAACTTTCAGAATTTACCGATATTGTAATTGCCACTGGTGGTGGTGCTCCCTGTTTTTTCGATAATGTAGAATTAATGAATAAATCAGGAAAAACCATTTATCTGAATATCGAACCAAATATTCTCGCCGATCGCTTGTTAAAATCAAAAACAGAACGTCCGTTAATTAAAGGAAAATCGAGAGAAGAATTAGTAGCTTTCATCGATGAAACTTTGAAAAAACGCAACGAATTTTATAAACAAGCAAAATTAGAAATTACTCAACCCGACATTAATTTGCATGATTTGCAAGCATTGATTTCATAAAAACATCATGCCAACAGTTGCCCAAATATTTGCACGAACCCTAAAAGAAATAGGTGTTCGATTTGTATTTGGAGTTCCCAGCGGAAATATGATAGATTACATTGAAGCGTTGCGCGAAGAAGATGGAATTGATTTTATTTTAGGTGGACACGAAGCAACAGCGTCTTTTATGGCAGATGTTTGTGGACGTATTACAGGAATTCCGGGTGTCTGTTTCGGAACATTTGGTCCGGGTGCAACAAACTTAAGTACCGGAGTTGGTGGAGCACTTTTAGACCGTTCCCCATTAATTGCTTTTACCGACGAGATGCCGGAACATCTACTGAATCGTACTGTTCAAATGAACATCAATCATCAGGAACTTTTTAAACCCATAACAAATTGGACCACAAGTTTTTCTAAAAACAATGTTCGCGAGGTTATTCTTAAAGGTGCGGAAATTGCTGTTGCTGAAATACCGGGCTCGGTTCATATTGGCGTGCCAGCGGGAATTGGCCAGCAAACAATTGGCAATTCAGAAAGCGCGATTAATTATTTGAGGATTGAAAAAGAATCTTCGAATGCCACAAATGAGGAAATCAATGATAAAGTTGAGATGCTTTTTAAGCATTCGAAAAAGCCTGTTTTAGCAGTTGGATTATCAGCTGTGAGAGAGGGTGTAAAAAGTTTGGTCATTCAAATTGCCGAAAAATTTCAACTTCCTGTTGTTTTAACTCCAATGGCGAAGGGAATGTTTCCGGAGGATCATCCACTTTATGTTGGAGTTCTTTTTCACGCACTGTCAGATTATGTTGCAGAAACGTACCGCGATGCTGATTTAGTTGTTGGAATTGGATACGATCCGGTAGAGTTTAATTATGAAGATTGGATGCCAGATGTTCCACTAATTCATTTCGACAGTAAAAAAGCTGATGTTGATAATGCACAAATTAAAACGGTTATAAATGTTTTAGGTGAATTGGAAACGACATTAAAAGAGTTTTTGGAAATTAACACAGATAAAAAAGACTGGAATATAACAGCTTTACAATATAGAAAAAATGAGCTTTTTCAAAAACTAATACCGAAACCTAATTCATTTGGGCCACTTGCTGTGGTTGAAGAATTGCGAAATATTTTACCAGATGATGGAATTTTATCTGTCGATGTTGGGGCACATTTACATTTAATAGGCCAAATGTGGCGAACACCCGAACCTCAAAAATTGATTATGACAAATGGTTGGTCGAGTATGGGATTTGCAATTCCGGCAGCATTGGCAGCAAAACTTTGTCATCCGGAATTACCAGTTGCAGCAATTTTGGGCGACGGTGGATTTTTAATGACAGTGGGCGAACTGGCAACTGCAGCACGACTTAATCTCAAAATTGTTTTTGTGGTAATTGTCGATGAAAGTTTGTCGTTGATACGCATTAAGCAGGGAAACAAGAATTATAATTGCGATTATGGAACCAATCTTCAAAATAAAATTAAAGAACCAACCAACCATTATTTTGGAGTTCCGGTAATTCGGGCAACAAATTTTATGAAATATAAAAATGCACTGGTTGAAGGCTTCTCTTTAAACGGCCCGGTTGTTATTGAGGCGGTTGTTGATGGGAATGAATATAAGGATTTGGTATTGAAGCCACATAAAGGAAATCAGAAATAGTTGTAAATTTTAAAATGAATAATATGTATCTGTTTTTTGACACAGAAACAACAGGATTGCCTCGAAGATGGAAAGCACCTGTAAGCGATTTGAATAATTGGCCACGAATGATTCAGGTCGCGTGGATTTTATGTGATAGTAAGGGAAATCGTATTGAATCGGACGATTTTATTATCAAACCCGAAAATTTCAAAATTCCTGTTGAAGCTTCGAGGGTTCATGGAATCTCTACGGAAAAAGCTATTACCGAAGGAGTTGATCTTGAAAAAATTCTATTGGCTTTTAATAAATTAGTAGAACAAGCAGATTTTATTGTTGCACACAATATAAGTTTTGATGAGAAGATTATTGGTGCCGAATTATTGAGAAAAGGCGTTCAAAGTGATTTTGAGAGAAAAAGAAAACTGTGTACGATGAAAGCTTCTACTGATTACTGCAGGCTTCCCGGCCCTTATGGATATAAATGGCCAAAATTATCAGAATTGCATATAAAATTATTTGGAGAAGATTTTGAAGAAGCACATAATGCCTCGGTGGATATTAACGCAACTGAAAAATGTTTTTGGGAAATGCGGCGAATAGGATTAATATAACGGGGACTTTCCTTAAATTGTGGACTGGCAACATTTGCTATTGTTTCGATTTCATTAAAATATTACATTTACTTTCTGTTATTCAAACTATTGGAAATGCAAACCAACAAGCAACTAAACCTCGCTTTCGACTTTGTTCAATTCACCGGGCAAAATATTTTTTTGACGGGAAAAGCAGGTACCGGGAAAACCACTTTCCTGAAAAGCCTTAAAGAGAAATCGCCAAAGCGGATGATTGTAGTTGCCCCAACCGGTGTAGCAGCAATTAATGCCGGCGGTGTTACAATTCATTCTTTCTTTCAACTCTCTTTTGCACCACAAATCGGGCTCGAAAATTCGACTAACTATCAAAATCGGTTTAATAAAGAAAAGATAAATATTATTCGGAGTCTTGACCTTTTGGTAATCGACGAAATTAGTATGGTCCGTGCTGATATCCTGGATGCTATCGATCGTGTTTTACGTCGGTTCAGAATCCGGGATAAACCTTTTGGAGGGGTTCAAATGCTTATGATTGGTGATTTGCAACAACTTGCCCCGGTTGTAAAAAACGATGAATGGAATCTGCTAAAAAAAGAGTACGATACCGTTTATTTTTTTAGCAGTAAAACATTGCGCAAAACTTCGTATGTGAGCATTGAACTAACCCACGTTTTTCGTCAGCAAGATGATCGGTTTATTTCAATCTTAAATAAAGTCAGGGATAATATTCTTGATAAAGATGCCTTCGATGCTTTGAATCAACGATACATTCCAGAGTTCGAAGTTGGTGATGATGAGGGATATATTACCCTTTGTACACACAATATACAAGCTCATCGCATTAACGATACTAAATTACGGCAACTTTCTTCAAAAGTAAAATCTTTTACCGCCCGCGTTGAAGATAACTTTCCGGAATACTCGTTTCCAACTGATTTTGAACTAAAACTAAAAGTGGGTGCACAGGTAATGTTTGTAAAAAATGATCCTTCACCCGAGAAACTTTTTTATAATGGAAAAATAGGGAAGATTACCAGTATTGACCACGATTCTGTTTTTGTGCTTTGCCCCGATGAAAACGAAGAAATTGAAGTTTCCCCGCTCCTTTGGGAAAATGTAAAATATTCGATAGATAAAGAAACTGCCGAAATTAGGGAAAAAACAGAAGGTTCGTTTAGCCAGATTCCGCTAAAGTTAGCATGGGCAATTACCATTCATAAAAGTCAGGGACTCACATTTGAACGTGCAATTATTGATGCTGAAGCCTCGTTTGCACACGGCCAGGTTTATGTGGCATTGAGCCGCTGCAAATCACTTGAAGGACTCGTTTTAAGCACACCGGTTTCAAATAAAAGTATTATTAACGATGGAACGGTGAGCGGATTTATTCAAAATGTAGAAGAAAATCAGCCCGGAGAAAATGAATTGATTGTTGCCAAATTGGCCTATCAAAGAAATTTGTTGATGGATCTATTTCGTTTCGAAGAAGCAAAAATGCTGGTTAATACCATTAATAAAATACTGCGGGAAAACAGTTCAAGTGTGCCGGAAGTTGTGGTTGAACATTTATTAAAGATGAAATCGGATGTTTATTCTGAATTGGTAGAAGTGTCAGAAAAATTTCAAAATCAAATAAAACAATTTTTATCTGTCCAGCCCAATGTGGAATTAAATGCAAAATTGCAGGAACGGATTTCAAAGGCTTCAAATTATTTTGCTGAAAAAATAAAAATTATATTAATCGATGGATTGGCAAAAGCCGATTTGGATATTGATAATAAAACTTTGCGCAAACAAATTAAAAATGTTTCATCGAGGCTTTTAGATGAAGCAGAAATAAAATTGGCCGGTTTTGAAATTTGTAAAACTGATTTCCATGTGAAAAAATTGTTGGATGCCCGGGCAAAAGTCATGGTTGCAGGCAGCAAAAGCACCCCCAAAAAACAAAAAGCCAAAGAAATTATTAATCCTGAAAATATTCCCCATCCCGAACTTTACAGTCTGTTACGTTCGTGGCGATACGAAAAAGCCAGTGAATTGGGAACTCCTGTTTATATGATTTTTTCGCAAAAAGCTTTGATTGAATTGGTAAATTATTTGCCAACCGAATCGACCACTCTTCAATTAATAAATGGTTTGGGAAGTAAAAAAATAGAACAGTTTGGTGCAGATATCATTCAAATGATTCAACATTATTGCAACGAAAACAACATTGAAAAAGGTGATATTCCCCTAAAAGAAGTTACTAAAAAGGAGAAAAAGCCTAAAGTGGATACTAAAAAAATAAGTTTCGAAATGTTTCAATCGGGTAAAACATTGGCTGATATTGCTATCGAACGAGGACTTACCGCTAATACTATTGAAAACCATTTGGCACATTATGTAGGTTTGGGCGAGTTAAATGTGAGCTTGTTTTTAAATGAAGAGAAACTCAGAAAAATTACCAATTATTTTAAAACCACAGAAAACAAAAGTTTAGGTGAGGCAAAAGTGAGTTTTGGTGATGAAATAAGTTATGGCGAGCTTCGGATGGGATTGAGTTATATTGAAAGCTTGTCAAGGAATGAATAGAAATGTTATTATAGATTTTTGATAATCTCGACTAATTCTTTGTGAATTTCTGGTCGTGCAACAATTAAATGTGTGGTTTTCCCATCCCAGCCATTTCCCATCCAGTCGGTAAATATACAACCGGCTTCCTGTGCAATTACAATTCCTGCAGCAAAATCCCAAAGCTCGTCGCCGGAACAGATAAATCCGTCAGCCGAACCAGTGGCAATGTAACAAAGCTCGATTGCCGTGGTTCCTAGTTTTAATATATTATAGTTTGAAGCCAGCCGATGAGAAAGTTCTTTAAATTTTTTACGGTCGTTTTCTGCATAACCATGGTTCAAAAACAACATCGGAATATATTCAGTGTCGAATTTCGGAAGTGTTAGTTTTTCGTCGTTGCAAAATGCACCCCCGCCTTTTGTTGCGTAATATTCATTTTGATTTAAGGGATCAATTATCACCCCAACCAGTGATTCATTTCCATCCATTAATCCTATTGAAACAGCAAAAAGAGGTAACGACCTAGCAAAATTATTAGTTCCATCTAAGGGATCTACAACCCATTTTGGTCCATTATTTTTGCCAGAAGATCCACTTTCTTCACTAATTATTTCATACGAGGAATGTGTAGTAAGAAAATCCAGAATTGCTTTATCCGCCTCTAAATCTGTGGCAGTTACAAGTCCTTTTGAATCTCCCTTTACCCTGAATTCCTTCGACTTTCCAAAGTTTTTCATAATAATTCTGGCAGCAGCACGGGCAGCTTTAAGTGCAATTTCTAAATCTTTTGAAAAATCGATCATACTTTTTTAGCTAGTTTAAATAAAAAATAATTGACCTTAAATTTCCGAAGCATTTTCCAATAAATAATCCTCAGCCTCTACATTCCAAAGTCCTTTGGTTTTTGCAACCATTTTTGCAAGTTCAGCAAAAAACGGATTTTCTTTTCCTAACTCTTCAAAATCGGATATTGCTGTTAATGTAAGGTTTTTATGTGTGTAAATTAATTTTTTCCCTCCGGGAATATTTGGTAAATCGAGTGTTGTTTTTATAACGGAATTTAGTCCTCCAATATGAGTAACCAAGCCTGCCGGATCAAGTCCCTTGCTCATGCAATCGAGCGCTTCAACCATGTCGTCGTTGTTTCCACCCGAAGTTCCTACAATATGGGTTGATGCATAATGAACATTATAAAAATTCATTTTTGCTGAAAACTCAGTGTTACTGGGACCTGCAAAAAAGTTAAGACAGCCGTCGTTTGCTAAAATTGCATCGCCCTGTTCAATGACTGGGGCAACCGGGGCAAAAACAAACACATCATCGAAACCGGTTCCACAAGATAATTCATCTTTTAATATTGAAACAGGATCGCTATATTTCCCGGTGTTCAGATAAATTAATTCAATGCCTTTCTCTTTTGCCCAACTAACGGGAAAAATTTCCGCTGCCCTGTCTAATCTTTCTTGTGAAATATCGGTAACAACCAATAACGAAGGTTTGCGATCTTCGCGGGTTACCACATAATTTATGGCTGCCAGTCCCATTGGCCCAACACCGGCAAGAATCGCCATTTTACCGCCATCAACAATTTCCATATCGTGAATGTATGAACCCGGTTTAGTATGGTAATTCGCATGCATAGCGCCAATTACACAACTTAATGGTTCGGCCAACGATGCTGGATAAAATCCCGGTCCGTCGTAGGCTAGCAAACAGTCCTGGTCAAGCACATCTTTTGGAATAATTACATAAGTTGCATCGCCGCCAATGTGTGGGTAAGTATAACCCGGAGCGCTTAAAACTCCAAGCGGAGCATCCTCATAATAAATAGCCGGTTGGATGGAATATTTTTGCCCGGCATTAAATTTGTTTTTCCATTTGGCGCCTACTTCTACAATCTCTCCACTAAATTCATGACCAATAATTATTGGATTTTCAGCAACATTGTTTGGCACACGTTTGTGATTTTCGCCTTGAGTGGCTGCTTTGTAGCTCGACATACAAATACTGTCGGAAACTACTTTCGCTAAAATCTCATCGTCCTTAATTGCCGGGAGTTCAAACTCTTCCAATCTTAAATCGTATTTTCCGTATAATCGAACTGCTTTTGTTTTCATGTGTTTATTGCTTTGAGCTATGAGCCGATAGCTTTTTCTTTAAATTTTAATTTGAGTAGTTAGACTTTACTATTTCGATAACTATTTATTCGTCATGCTAAACTTGTTTCAGTATCTCATTAATTATGAGATTCCGAAATGAATTCGGAATGACGTTTAATATTTTTTCTTACTACTTTATACTATATATTTATTACTTTCTTCTATTTCAACATATTTTGCCCACCAGTCACTGGCACTGCCTGCCCTGTTTCGTACTGTTGATCGATGACGTAGAAAATTGCTTTTGCCACATCTTCGGCGGTACAACCACGTCCGGCAGGAACCTGTGCTTCATAAAACGCTTTTACATCGTTTATGGTTTTTGCGCCTGGAACTTTGCCGGTATTTAAATATTGCACAAACAACCCGTTTTTGGGGTCGCTCCAAAGTGGACCGTCAAAAAAGTTACCCGGACAAATGGAATTCACCTTAATTTTAAATGGCATCAATTCAAGCGCAAACGACTGTGTTAAACCAATTCCACCAAATTTTCCGCCGGAATAAGCAAAGTTTTTATTGCTCCCTTTTAATCCCGACTTCGAATTGATTTGTATAATGTCAGTAAAATGATCGGGATTTATTGAATTCTGTAATTTCATTACCGGTTTCGAGTGTTTAGCACAAAGGAAATAACCCGTGTAATTTACTCTTGTCATCAGTTCAAAAGTTTCCTGATCCATTTCATCAAGACTTCCGGCTCGTAAAATCCCGGCATTCGAAATCATTACGTCCAGTCCTCCAAATTGCAAAACAGTTTCGTCAACCAACTTTTTTACTGATTCACTTTCAGCAACATTTACAGAAATAAAATACGCCTTATTTTTTGTCTTTTTTGAATTGAGTAGATTGGCAAATTCTTTTCCTTTCTCTTCGTTCAAATCAGCAACAATAATATTTGCACCTTCATTATGGAGAATTTCTGCAATTCCAGCACCAAATCCTTGCGCGGCCCCAGTTACAATTACAATTTTGTTTTCCAGCCGTCCGCTTGGTTTTCCGCCAAGAGAAACTTTTTTTCTATAATGTTCAACTTCCCAGTTTTCAATAAAAGTGGCTTGTTCTTTTGTTAAAGGATGCACTCCTCCAAAATTTTCAGAAAGAGTGCTTATTTCACAAAAATCGTTTACCATGTCTTTTAAATAAGCAACAGAAACCGGCGAATCTTCGGCAACAATCACTCCTTTATTCTGAAAAAAAATAACTTTCGGGACGGCACCTTTCCGATTTTTAAATTCGGCAATTTTTACTTTTGCCTCTTCTATTATTTTTTTTGTAGAAGTATTGTTTTCAATAAAAAGATATTCCGACATGCAATAAACCATTTGATCGGGATTAAACGGTTTTGCAATCCCGGCTTCAAAAGCTTCTTTATCGGAAATAAAATTTGCGACCCACGAACTGTTTAACGCTGTTGCAACTTTTAGTTTTTCGTCGGAAAGTAACATCCGCACTGCTGGTAAGACTTCTGTTATTATTTCTGAAACCGGAATTTCTTTGAAAGTTAGTAACACATCAAACGAATTTTCCAGCTTATTTTTAACGTCAGCATAAATTTGATCAATTTCTTTGGTAGAGTCGGCGGCTACAAAAATGCCGTGGTTTTGAATGAAGACTATTTTCGGATCACACTTAAATTTCGTATTGTACTCATCTATTTTTTCAGCAATAATTTTGAAAAGAACAAAACCAGGATCGGAATAGGGGACAAAAAGAACATCCTCCCCAAAAAATTCCTTAGTTTTTTCTGCTGCCTGGTTACTGCACATTAATCCGTTCACCAAAGTCGAGTGCGTGTGCACAACAAATTGGTAGCTAAACAAATTGTGCAACGAAGTTTCAACCGAAGGACGCAAACCTGATTCAGAATTAATCCGACTATTTAAAAGCGCATTTTTAACTTCTTCCTCACGAATGGCCGAATCATTTGAAAATTGTTGATTGGGAATGTCATTTAGTTTTTTTCGGTCGAGTACACAAAATCCATTTTCGTCGATGTCGCCCAAATTAATTCCGCTGGCTTTTATCCAAAGGTAATCCTCGTTTTTAAACGAAGTATTTCCTCCACCGGCAATTACGTATTCCTTTTTTTGTCCGTAAAATCTCGAGACTTCAATCAGCTCTTTTATTTCTTTATTCATGATTTTATGAATTTTATTGTTTGTCGCGAAGGTTTATTAATAGTAGCACTTTCCTCTTGGGCGGTGTTTTGAAGATGTGTTCGAATTCCAGGAAATTTCAAAATACCGTAAAATAGAATTCCCAAAATTTCTAAAGAAGCGAAGAAGCCGACTATTCGTCTTAGTTTTCCCTTTATTAATTGAAGTGGAAAGTGGTTTTTCTATTTTGTATTTATTTGTCATTTTAATTTGCCGGAACTTTGTAATTTCTATTTTCCTTATTTATTTTTTGTGAATATCAGTGCCTTTTTAGTGTTTAAAATGTTAACACAAAGTTCGCAAATTATCTTCACCAAGAAACACAAAGTTATTTTCAAAAATAGTTTTCTAAAAATTTTGCAATTACTGCCTTTCCTAATTCAATAAAATACGCTTTTCCCTCTATTTTTGCCATTCCATTTTTCAAATACCCCTCTTCGCCATTTGCAATTAAATATTGATGAGCAGCAATAACAGCGGTTCCTTCAAAGTTGATTTGTTTCAATTCATCATCTAAATCGATTCCGCCGCAACTAATTTTCATGGGGTCGAGTTTTGGTGTGTTGTGCTCAGTTCCAAAGGTAATTACAAATCCGTTTTTGTTAAAAAAGGAAACAAAATCTTTAAGAATATTATATTCGTTTCGACCCGGAATTAATTCAATTGAATAAATATTTTTATCAATAAATGTTTGTAGTAATTTCTCTTTGTTTGCTTCGTAATCGGTAAAATTCCCATTTCCAAAATCTAAAAGAACCGGGTAACAAGGAATTCCACCAGCATCAATAATCAAATCCATTACTTCTTCCAACGAAAGGAAAGCTTTAGGATCTTCGGGAACAAATGCTGCGCCGCCAACTTTTAAAAGGTTGCTACGGATTTCGTTTTCCAGACCGGCCAAATTGTCAATCGCTGATTTTATTTCTTTCCCCAAAAAAATAGAATTCAGGAGCTTTGCGCGCCCAAAATCTGTATTTTCTTTTTCAAATACAGCAATACGAATTGCTTGTGCAATGTGTCTTTCACGGAAAAGATTTTTTGCCAACCGGGATTGAACTTCTGCTGCATCAAATTTAATATCGATATTATTTTCAGCAAAAAAGTCATTTAATTTTGCCACCATTTCAAAAGTTTGGCGATTGCTGTCATCCTGTAAATTACGAATTTTTTTAAATGAAATTTCGCTCATTTTTGCTGGCTGGCACAATCCTTTTCCGCTCATATATGTCCGTCCCGGATTATTTGGATCGTTTACACGAATTCCGGCTTTCTGCAAATCGTTTTGCAAGGCCATAAATTCAATATTGAATAATGGGAAAATTTTGTTTTTTGTTGCTAACTCAGCAAACTCATTAAAACCATCGGTGGTGTAAAAATCGTTGATTCCCAAAACACTCACATCTTCTGATTTTGCCAGTTGAAAAGCTTGTTCAATTTCAGAAAACGCACTAAACGAGTGTGGCGTATGAATGTGTCCGTTTATGTTGGGAGTTGATTTTTTTGGTTGATTTTTATACCAATCCAATAGTTCCCGGGTTTCAGGGAAATTAGTAAAAATGCTTTTATGTATAGCCATTGTAATCGATTCTAATTTGAGACTGCAAATTAACAAAAGTGAGTGAATTGGGCTGTCCTTTGGTATCCTGTTTTTGGTGTTTTGTATTTATCAAAATGATTTTTTGTGTAAAAGCTCCTCTATTTCAAAATAAACCTTTTTAGAAATAGTAATTATTTCTTTGCAAAATTTATGGTCTGGAATAAAATCAGGTAACACACTTCCCAAGGGATATTTTGAAGGTAAGTAAATGGTGTTAATGATGTCGCATTCATCATCAGTAATTGAAATTTGAATTTTGTTTGTTTTAATAATGCGGTTGATTTCAAATATATCGTGTGTTTTTTTTGTTGTAATCCCTTTTTCAATTAATAAGGCTTTCATTGATTTCTCAACACATTGTTGTGCATTTTGCAAACATGGATTAAACAATGAACTTTCTAGCAGAATCTCTGAAGATTTCAAATTTTCTAAAGCATAGCTCAGCCATATTTTAGCTTCATCTTTCATAAATTGTTTCTCCAAGGTTAATTTCACTCATAAACATTCCCTTTGAATTATTTTTGAGCGGAATAATATCCAAAGGAATTATGTTGGCAATTTGTCGGGTTAGCTTCCTGTATTTTAATGAAAGTTTAAAATATACTTCTTTACTATCCTGAAAAATTGCAATATCAATATCGTTCGGATTTTTTATTTTTAAAAATGATCCAAAGATTATAATTTTTGAAACTTCTTTTTCTTTTGAAAGAGCTTCTTTTAATTTTAATTTAATATTTGTTTTTTCTTCTTCGGTCATTATCTTTTAAATCAACCTTTACAAAAATAGTAAATTATAAGAAACGAATTATTGTTTGTTGCGTTAGATTAAACCCAATCAAATTATTCCTGGTTTTATTAAAGTCAACATGATGCTTTTTATTAAATGTCATTTTGTAAATTTCTGAATCGACTGCAAAATAGTAAAAGTGAATGATTTGGGTTGTCCTTTGGTATAGTGTTTTCGAAACAAAAATCCGGACTCTTTTGAATCCGGATTTTTGTGGGTGTGGAAGTTTCAAACTTCCATTTATGTATGCGGATTGAAAACCGCATCACCCTAAATTCCTCTTGCATTTCGGTCTAATTGTTCCGCATCGGTAAAATCGTTTTCACAAATATGGCCATCCAAAGGAATTATTTTTGTGTGAATGGCGTCAATAATCCATTCAGGTTGGGGAAAGAAATAGTCTTCAATTTCGTGCGCCGGAATAATCCAGTTTCGCGATCCAACAACTACTGGTGGAGCATCTAAATAATCGAATGCCAGTTCTGTGATGTTCGAAGCCAAATCGCGCAGGAACGAACCCCGCCCCGAAGCATCACCGGAAATAATTATCCTCCCGGTTTTTTTCAATGATTCGATTACCGGTTCGTAATTGAACGGAACCATCGAGCGGGCATCAATAACTTCAGCAGAAAGATTATATTTTTCTTCCAATGTTTTTGCTGCATCCAACGCACGGTATAAAGTTGCACCGATTGTTAAAATTGTAATATCACTTCCTTCCTTTTTTACATCGGGTTCGCCCATTGGAAGTTCGTAATATCCCTCCGGCACCCCACCTTCGTGGAACTGTTCTCCGATATCGTAAAGTCGCTGACTTTCAAAGAATATTACCGGATCGGTTCCTTGCAGTGCGCTGTTCATTAATCCTTTTGCATCGTACGGTGTAACCGGGAATACCACTTTTAATCCGGGAATGTGAGCTGCTAAAGCTGTCCAGTCTTGTGAATGTTGCGCCCCATATTTCGAACCAACTGAAACTCGGATTACCACAGGCATTTTTAGCACATTTCCACTCATTGCCTGCCATTTTGGAAGTTGGTTAAAAACTTCGTCGCCGGCACGACCAAGAAAATCGCAATACATTATCTCCGGAATCACACGACCGCCACACATTGCATAACCAATTGCAGTACCAACAATTGCTGCCTCCGAAATAGGGGAGTTAAACAGGCGGTTGTACGGAAGTGCTTCTGTTAATCCACGATAAACTGCAAATGCCCCGCCCCAATCACGGTTTTCTTCACCGTAAGCAATTAAAGTTGGGTCTTTATAAAAACGGTCGACGATGGCTTCAAAAAGTCCGTCGCGTAAACCGTAAGTTTTAATTTTTGAATGTGGTTTGCCGTTTTCATCAAACATAAACCGCTCCTTGTTTGCCAGTTGTTTAACACGCGGATTCTCTTCCATCGGATGATTTACTTCCGGCTCGCCATCTTCCATTTTATCAACCGATTCGTTGCTGAACATCATTTCCCCAATAAGGTTTGGATGATTTTTCATATCCATGTGTGGCGAAACTTCATCGTCGATAGCCAGTTTTAGCGCGTGTGAAACCAAATCAGTTGTTTCAGATTTTATTTCTTCTAATTCAGCAACAGTAGCAACTCCGGCTTTTACCAATTCGCTTGCAAACCACACAATTGAATCTTGTTTTTCCCAGGCCTCAACCTCTTCTTTTGTGCGGTACGACGATGCATCGGAAGGAGAATGTCCGCTGTAGCGATAGGTTAAAACATCTAAAAGTACTGGGCCCCGTTTTTCTTC
>Ga0233437_1003177_pt1 | contig 22294 bp, 18 predicted proteins | sample SI_122_August201_FD_182714 | JGI IMG/M metagenome (GOLD analysis project Ga0233437, IMG submission 182714) | Seawater microbial communities from Saanich Inlet, British Columbia, Canada - SI_122_August2016_200_MG | ecosystem: Environmental > Aquatic > Marine > Inlet | place: Canada: British...
GCGCCATCAATCGGATCATCGGCGCTTCCATAGAGCAGCGAATTTTGCCGGACTTCAATTACGATGTGGCGCCTTCAGTACCGAAAAGAAAAGGCCCCCGTCCTGTTCGAGGGGGCCAGACTCAAAGGAAAAAGCCTGCCCGTGCGTCAAAAGGACGGGCCCAGAGAGGGGCCTTTGCGTGGCTGTCCAATCCGGGGCAGGGGAAGCGGCCTGCGTCCGGGCGGGGACTGCAATCCGCCTGAATTGAATAAATGATTTTACATGTGTTTTATGGCAGGTCCGGCAACGGTCCTGCCATTTTTTCTGGAAAAACCGGTTTGGGGCAATATTTGGGTTTGTCTCCCCCGGGGCCTTTATAGGCCAAGTTTCAAATTTCCTGTTTCAAGTATCACATCTCATCCAGAATCTCCCTCAATTTTTGGGAAAATGCTTCCACTTTAAAGGGCTTCTGAATAAAACCGTTACAACCTCGACCCAATATTTCGGTTGCCTGACCATCGATGGAGTATCCACTGGAAAGGAGGACTTTAACCTTGGAATTGAGCATTTTCAGCGCGTCGTAAGTCTCTCCGCCACCCATCTCCGGCATGACCATATCCAGTATTACCATGTCTATGTGCTGAGATTTTTCTTGGTAAATTTTAATGGCTTCTTTCCCGCTTCCGGCCATCAAGACCCTATAACCCAAATGCTCCAGCAATTGTTCGGCAACTTCGATGATCATATCTTCGTCGTCCACAAGAAGGACCGTTTCGGAACCTTTCAGTATGTCCCCGGTCAGTTCCTCCTCCTCAATAACTTTCTTTGGGGATGCCGGCAGATAGATATTAAAAATAGACCCATGACCTTTTTCGCTGTGGGCCTGAATGAATCCACCGTGATTCTTGATGATGCCATATGCTGATGCCAACCCCAGTCCGGATCCCCTGCCCATCCCTTTCGTGGTGAAGAAAGGATCAAATATCCTTTCCAGGGTTGTCTTATCCATGCCGACGCCCGTGTCGGAAACAGATATTCTCACATACTGCCCTTGTTCAGTGTCAAATGGCTTTACATGGTTCTGATCAAGGATCACATTCTCTGTTTCCAAAGCCAGCTCGCCGCCCCCCGGCATGGCCTGCCAGGCATTCACATAAAGGTTCAAAAGGACCTGTTCAATCTGACCCCGGTCAATTTCTACGGGCCAAATATTTTCCTGGTACTTGCTGTTAATAACGATCTCTTTCCGGGTTCGGCCGAACATTCGATTTTGCTTTTCCACGAGCTCATTCAAATCGCTCGGCTTGACTTCATATCTCCCACCCATGGCAAAGCCCAGGAGTTGTCTGGTCAGCTCGGCGGCGCTTGAAACATGGTCCTCAATTCCTTTCAGATGTTCAAAATCCCGATCAGAAGCGCCTTTATTCATGAGCATGGTGGAGGTGCGGCCCTGGATGGCCATGAGCAGGTTGTTGAAGTCATGGGCGACACCGCTGGCAAGGGTTCCGATGGCCTCCATTTTCTGGGCCTGCTGGAGTTGGACTTCAAGTCTCTTTTGCCCGGTGATGTCCCGCAAATTAATGACGCTGGCCGCTATGTTTCCTTCCCGGTCTCTGTAGCAGGAACCGCTGATGCCAATATGGAGAATATTTCCGTCTTTTGTGTAGCGGCGGGTTTCCAGGCCGGTGAAACTTTCTCCCAATACCGTTACCTTGTTAATCATCATCCTGGTTTCCGGCCAATTTTTCTCAGGTACAAAGCTGTCTATCTTTTTTCCTATCTGCTCCTCCAATGACCAGCCAAAAACACGCGTGAAAGCAGGATTGAAATAAATGACCCGGCCTTCAACATCGTAAACAACCACGGGATCAGGGTTGGCTTCCAGAACCGTCCGGTATTTCTTCTCGCTTTCCCTCAGGGCTTCCTCGGCCCGCTTGCGATTGTCAATGTCTTTGACCCAGACCTGTACGCCGCTCCTTTCACCCGAAGGGAAAGTGATTGCACGGGCATTGATCTCCCCGAAAAACCAGGAGCCGTCCTTGCGCTGCAATTTTACTTCGTACCGGGGCATCACTTTCTCTCCACCCATCCGGGCCCGTGCACGTGCTCTCGTCAATTCCTGAAAGTCAGCATGATATACCACCCAATGCTCCCGACCGACTAGTTCGTCTCCCCCATATCCCAGCATCTCGTTTAAACGCTTGTTTACAAATATGATATTTTGACCTCTCTGGATGAAGATGCCATCGAAACTCTCCTCCACCAGGTTCCGGTAGCGTTCTTCGCTTTTGCGAAGGGCGGTTTCAGCTCTCTTCTGCGGCGTGTAGTCGGTAACAATTTCTATCCCGGCAATCAATTTTCCATGGGGGTCATAGAATGGGAAGGCCGTATTGAAACGCCAAATTTCTTCATTGTTCCTGTCATAGGATTTCATGACCGCCTTATGGGGCTTTTCGTCCCGCATGGTTTTGAGAACAGGACAATTTTCGCAGGCAGCTTCCCTGTTTTTAAAAAAGCGGTAACATGGTTCGGTGAACATCTCGGGCCGGTCGCCGAAAATCTCCTTCGCCGTTTGATTGGCGTAGAGGGTCTTCATATGCGGTGTAATGATTACGATGGTATCTTTGATGGAAGACAGGATCTGTTCTTGCTGATGGAGCGTTTTTTCCCTATCACTGCTCATCTCGAGATCAAGCGCCCGTTCTTCATGCGTCGGTTTCTTGCCCATTTGAAAAACCCTTCATCAAAAGGGGTGTCCCGATATAACCGAAATGGCTTTTCCCCATAATTAAACAAGCCTAGCATCATTATTCCGTCTGGTCAATATTTGCCAAAATCGAGGGATTTGCGCTGTACCCCTTTTCACTGAGTTTGGGAGGCCACCGGACCATCAGAAAAATGTGTGAACCAGGCCTGACAGTGCGACATGGCCGAAAAATACGAGGTTATGGCCGCGCTTATCCAAAAAAACCAGAAATTGGACACACCTATGCTGTAAATCTGTAACTATCTGATATGACTTGCTATGTTAAGCGGCGAGAGCGACTGGCCTCACAAGCGAGCGCACTTGCTCTATGCGGCCCGCCCTTACGTGCCCAAGGTCCATTGCCATCATTACTGCGGTTGCCAAGCCGATCCTTGTTTGCATTTTGGCTTTACCACGTATGTAGTGTTTCTGTAGTGTTTCTCAAAACCAAAATCATTATCGAGCCGACTATTGATTCTCTCCAAAGAAGAACGCCGATTACGCGGTAGTTCTGGAACCGCTACGCCCAGCGGCCTTACCACTTAGATCTTGTTTTTCCGTTGATGCTTTTTCAAATCTGTGGGATACGTGACGCTATACTTGAAATGAAGGATTTGGATACTTTGCCCAAACGCATCTCTCATGCCAAACCTGCGGCTTCGATCATCCTGTTTTATCAATAATCCCGCTCCTGTCTAACACAATCCCATTTTTCAAGAAGGCCAGTGTCTGATTCCATAGATCCAGCTATTTATTTGGCGGGACTATGGATAAAACCCAAATTCAATATCAAATATCCGGGCATTCAATTAAATTGGACTTTGCCCATGAAAAGAGGATAATTTCCAGGGCTGTATTTGCATTTTCTTCTAAGCTTCATGATGCTTATCTAGGATCTCATGAACAACCCTTGCCAGCTTCCCCATATCCAGGGGTTTGCCTGTTGATGCTGATTATCGGTGTTCTCATGTTGCTGGGGTTTAAAAGGAAAAATTGGTTTTAAGATGGCGAAACAGCATTAATCAATTGTGGGCGAACATTCTTGGGGAATGCGTTCGAGTTTTTCAACATCATACCCCTTGGACTTTGCTGTTTCAACGAGCATGGAATATGTCTCTTCGTCCATGAAAGGTGTGCGGCTCAGAATCCAGAGATACTTTCTGCAAGGGTGTCCGACCATGGCGTATCGATAGTCATCATCCAGGGCGATCACCCAGTAAACCCCTTTGAAAGGCCAGAAAAACTGAACCTTGAGCTGGGAATTACCCGAATTGGGAACGACAAAGGCTTTGGCGGTGCTCACTTTCAAAGGACCCTCCGAAGACCCTTTTCGGCATGCGTTGACCACTTTTACATGGTCCTGCTGCAGTGAATATTCCGCCGTGACACAGTAGCAGTCCTTCTGAAACCAGGCAGGCAGCGACGCAATCGCATACCATGTGCCCATATATCGTTTGAGATCGACCGATGCCACCGTCTGATCAGAGGGTTTACCTGAAGGGGGACAAGCGCAGCCGGCCATGATGGATATGGTGCAGACGATGACCGTCATGATGATTCCGGAATTGTTTTTCATGACACACCTCACGTTTTTAAGCGTTCCATATTTCTTTTTTTCTCGACCCTGCATTTAAATCGATCAAAGGAAACCAAGGGCCTCGGCAAAATCAGATTTATGAAGTGGGCCTATCCGAAAAAATCTGGTTCACCCAATTCTCGGCAATGGTCGCTGTTGAAACAGCGCTGCCGTAAGCCATGCTGGCGTCAATGATCTGTCCTCGAGTCATTGCCCCGACGGCATAAATAGAATCCGATATGATGACACGACCATTTTTTCCGGTACGCTGAACGCGATGGGTTAAAGGGTCCACCCAAAGACTACCCGTCCCGTTTAGAGCAGCTTCTGCAGCGTACCCATTTTTCTTTCTTTCTTCACCGGTTTCCAACACCAACGGTTCTATTTGAACCGTTCCCGATTTTAGAAGATTGGCAGCCAGCGCCTGGGAATTTCGATTGTAAAATCTGCTCTGCCCTCTTGCGTCCACCAAAAAAGGGTGGGTATCGGTTAATTTTTCGCCATTCGGACCTTTATAAACAAACCGAAATAGACCATTTTTCACCTTAGAAGAAGGATTTTCCATTACCTGTCTCACCCGAAGAATACCGGATTTCATGAGCGCCTTCAACTTCAGGGCGTTGACCATGGGCATGGGGGCCGCATGGGTGAAAAAAAGGGTGCTGAAACCTCTCTCAAACCGCACCCGTTCATTTGGGTGAAGCGCCAGGTACAATTCCCGAACCATGGGAAAGACCTGCTGCAGAACGGTCTGCCAGATCAGTTCACCATGGGGACCGTCCCCGTGCCTGGCGTCATGGATATGCTTTTGAAGACGTTCCTCGGGTGTTCTTGTCGTATCCGTTACTCCCTTCCACGGAAAGGGATGTCCATAGGCCTCTTTTAAATCCATGCTCAAAAGCGCAAAAAGATCCTCCAACGCCAGTCCATTTTTCTGATGTATGAGGGCCTGAACTTTTTCCGGAGTCAAAAACTGGTTTTTGTAAGGACCCCTTCGGCCGCGAACCGAAGGGAGTAGACCTTTTCGGGAATAAAGTGTGAGATGTCGTGTCTTTTCGGTGGGTTGATAATGAAGTTGTCCCGAAGCAGTGTCGGAAAAAATACCCGTTGCGGTCAGGGTGAGTACGGCATCAATGGCGCTGAGGCTCGTGCCAATAATCGCGACCTTCCCATCTTCAGGGATCTGAGACTGAAGGAAACCCGCCGGCCAGGGGGAAGCAAAATACCGGAGATCATTTCTTTCAACAAACCAGTGGCCGGTGGCCAGGAGGACGCGATTTGCCAAAAGCGCCATTTCTCTGCCCGATTCAAGATTCAAAACCTTAATATGCACTCGGTTATTCGACTTTTCCCACAGATTAACGACTTCATGACCGGGGTAAAGCCGCACCCGAATCCCCATGTTTTCCGCATTCATAACCGCTTGCTTAAAACGGGCTTTCAAATATTCTCCCATGGTGGGCCGTGGGTAATGGTGACATTCCGGATCGGGGCTTAACTGTTTGCGTTTAATCTCCGCAACCTCGGGAAACCGTTTCTCCATTTCGTTGCGGTGCCGGTCCGCCCAGGACTGAAAATCATTCGGTTTTGAAACCAGGATACTCATATCCCGGGCGCACATGTTGATGAGATGAAACGGCATGGCATTCTGGTCGCTGTGGGGAAATCCAGGACCGAATACTTGATCTTTTTCAATGATATGAATTTCGATGGGTGATGGGAATCTCTTTTTCTTCAACAACGCAGCCCGGACCCCCCCTACAAACTGGCAGAGCATGGATGTTCCGGTGAGGCCGCCACCGATAATGGTGAATATGAGAGGACTTTTTTTCGTGGGGCCTTTCATTTCCATCCATTCCGTTTAAAGATAGATACCCTCAATATTTAAAACGATATCAAGAAAACACTTGAAAAGAAATAGAAAATTTCCTGGGTCCTCCTTGACGTCCAGAGGTAAATTGCCTAGACTGCCGCACCGTAAAAGAGATGCTTTCCTTTACGCTGGCAGCTCTGTGAAAGAAGCGTGGGATTGTCTTTCAACATGAGCGCCAGGAAATATTTGCACGGAGAAGTAGAATTTGTTGAGGACATGCGCCCTCAAGAAGAGGCGTCATTGGAAAGGAAATATGGCAAAAAGAGGTTGGAAATCAGGCGTTCTATTTTTGGCTTATGCTTTACTTTTAATCACTTGGGCAATGGGGCCCTCACGGGCATATTGTGCTGTGGAGGATCCGGTCGATGAGGGGCCGCCGATTCCCAAATCCGGGTGGTCAACCTATATTCAAGGGGGCGCCCTTCACCAGTTTGACGCCGATATGGACGACGGCAGCCAGTTCAGCGTCAACCGCTATTTCGTTCAGGGGGGCGTAACCTACGCGGTGGATCCCCTCAAGAGTGTCTCCCTGTCGCTGGGATACGGCATGGACAACTATGATTTCTCCGGAAACGGCGACTTTGCCTTGCTTGATCCCTGGAAAAACGTTCACAGCCTGCGCTTAAGTGCACCCGTTCGATGGGGGATTGACCGAAAGTGGACCCTCTTTTTCGTTCCAACGGTGCGGACGGCTTCGGAATCCGGGGCATCCTTCAATGATTCCGTTTTTGGCGGCGGTTTTGCGGGCTTCACATACCGAATCAATGATCGGCTTACCATAGGACCTGGAATTGGGGCGCTTCGCCAGATCGAAGACAGCAGCGTATTTCCTATTCTGCTCATCCAATGGAAGATCACCGATGAATTGACGCTTCAAACCGGTCGGGGTCTGGCCGCGACCCAGGGACCGGGACTTATGCTTAACTGGGCACCCAACAGAACCTGGAGTTTCGGGATCAGTGGGCGATATGAAAAACTTCGCTTTCGTCTGGACGACGATGGACCGGCGCCTCGGGGAATTGGCGATGATCGTGCATTTCCCCTGTTAGTGGGAGTCTCCTACAACTTCAATCAGGATGCCCAGGTGAGCCTCATGGGTGGGGTGGATCTCGGTGGAAAACTCCGATTGGAAGATGAGAATGGGAATTTAATCACGGAGGAAAACCATGATCCGGTGCCGGTCTTTGGCATGAGTTTTCGATTTAGATTTTAATCGTTATGCCCCAAAGTGATATTCCGTTGTGGTCTTTACTGCCATATTTTCAGCCAATATTCATGTCGGTGAGCTATGCCTGTCGAAACGGTTTATTAACGAACTTGAATCGTCCTTTCTGTCTTAAAACTGGTTTCCGCAACCCGTTTCCCCCTTGAGAGGAGGTCTTATGAAGGGCGGATTGTTCAAAATCACTCTCTATGTGGCGCTCGTAGGTCTTCCGGTCTGGATGGCGACCTTTCTGGGTGCACCATCGAAGGGGGTCTTGAATGATGTGGGGCGCAATTTTGCCCTGGTGGGGTTCATGATCCTGGTGGTTCAGTTTCTCCTTGCGGCCCGAATCAAGTGGATTGAACGTTCCTTCGGATTGGACATTCTCATTCGATACCATAAATATATGGCCTTTGCCGCGGCCGGTTTTCTGATAATCCACCCCTTTCTTCTGGCCCTGGGACACCGCAGTTGGAGGCTGCTTATCGCGGTGGATCTGCCTTGGTATATATGGGCAGGCAAGTTGGCGCTGATAATTCTGATCGTCAACATCCTTTTTGGCGTTTATCAGGGAAAGCTCGGCCTGAAGTTTGAAAAGTGGCGCCTGGGGCATGATCTTTCCGCCATTACCATTCTGCTGCTCATTTTCCTCCACGCCTGGTTTGCGGGAGATGATCTGAAGGTTCTCCCCATGCAAGTCCTCTGGATGATCCTCATTTCAGGTGCCATCGTTTTATTCGTCCACCACAGATTTTTAAGACCGATACGCCTGGGCCGTTATCTTTATCGGGTGGAGGAAATCCAACAGGAAACCGGTAACGTCTGGACCGTTAAGCTAACTCCGCCACATGGCCGGACCATTGGCCACTACATGCCAGGTCAGTTCCATTTCCTGACGTTCTTTCGCTCACCGAAGCTGCCGGTGGAAGAACATCACTGGACCATTTCCTCCAGCCCGGCGCAGAAAGACTTCATCAGCAGTACCATTAAGGCCGTTGGCGATTTTACGTCGACCATCGGCCTGACAAAGGCTGGGGACACCGTCCGGGTCCATGGCCCATTCGGCCGTTATTCTTATTTACTTCATCCAGAGGAACGTGACCTGGTTTTTCTGGCGGGGGGCATCGGCATCACACCGCTCATGGCCATGCTTAGACACATGCGGGATGTTGGTGACACACGGTCCGTAACGCTTTTGTACGCCAACAAACAGGAAGATGGGATCGTTTTCAGCAAGGAACTCCAACAGATGGCAGCCGGAAAAAATCCGAACCTGACCCTGGTTCACATCCTGAGCCGCCCTGATGAGAAGTGGACAGGCGAGACCGGGCATCTGGACAGAGAGAAAATTGAGAGACACTGTAATGGAAATCTTGGGAAAAAGACGTTTTACGTGTGTGGTCCGGTAAAAATGGCTGAGGGTCTTGTGGAAGCCCTGCGCAGGAAAGGTGTTTCCGAGCGACAAATTCGGCGGGAGATTTTTTCATTTCTGGATTAAAGGAGTGTCATGGCAAAAACAATTTTGCATCGAACGACCATTGGCGTAGTGAGCATTATATTCGTTGTTGCGGTGTTACTCGGCGTTCTAAAGGGCGAAGTTATTTCTCAACCGGACGTCCGAAAGGCGAATGACGGACAACAGGAGCATGAGAGTCTGAATGCGCAAACCATAAATCAAGGGGCCTCCCTATTCAAAAACAAAGGTTGCGCTTCTTGCCATGCGGTAGATTCTGCCAAAGCCGGGATTGGTCCCAGCTTGAAGGGGCTTTTTAAAGGGATAAAAAACCTCGGCAGCGGCGCCAAGGTGACGGATAAAAGCGTCAGGGACCAAATTAAGACCCCCTATAAAAACATGCCTCCCTTTGCAGACCGCTTGAATGAAGACGAATTGGATCAGATTATCGTTTACCTCAAAACCTTGCGAAGTTAATGGACCTGATTTCCAAACATGGGCCCCGATGGGCCTAAATGACAGGAATAGCATCCGAATCCGGTTTGGGTGACAATGCTGAAGGGCTTCATGCCAAGGGTTTCAGCCATCATGGGCACGAGGCGATCCAGCTTCAGGCGGGTTGTTTTCGGATGCTTTTCGAATTCGGGTCCCAGGAGCAATTCACCGCTGAGCCTGGGAAGATGGGAAGTGGGCATATGAAAATTTCCCGTGTTTACCCCGGATCCGTGACACAGTGTGCAGTCTACACTGGCAAAACGTTTCGGCCGCCACTCTTTGAAAAGAACGGCCGCACGGGGGAGTATTTCCTTTCCCATGAACACTTTGCGCTGAGACAAGTTCATTTCAACCCAGGTCAACCGCTTTCCATCGGGACCTTCAGGGCCCACCCTTTTGGGATAGCAACCCGCTAAAACCCATGCTGCTAAAATTGCCAAAAGGAAAAAAAAGATATATTTGTGATGGTCCATAAAATACCTCCTTGTAAAGGTTGCCTTTCAAAAATTCAAACACGGTTTCGAAGTTTGAGCTCCATGGGATGGGGTGAGAGGTAGAACTGATCTTTCAGATAGGATTGTTCATATTTCCTCACGTAATGTTTAAAGAGCGTCACCGGGACGATAAGCGGGACAAGGCCGTTATAAAAGTCATCGATCACCTCCAAAAGTTCCTGCTTCTCGTCTGCGGTGATCTGTTTCTTGAAATATCCCATCATGTGGTGGAGTACATTGGTGTGTTTTTTGACCGTGGCCTTTAACCGCAGGGCTTCCATGAGCAAGGCTTCGTAACGGTCAAAGATGTCGGATATCTGTTTCCCTTTGGTTTCGGCAACCCGCTTTCCCATTTCCCGGTAATGCTTTGTGCTGTGGCTGAGGAGCAGCAATTTATGCCGGGTGTGAAATTTTACAAGGGTTCCAGCGCTTTGTTTTTCCTTCAGCAGTTTCCGCCACCGGTTCAAGGTGAAGATCCGTTCAATGAAATTCTCCCGCAAATGGGGATCATGAAGCCTTCCATCTTCTTCCACGGGGATCCGCGGAAAATGTTCCATGAAGGCTCTGGCAAAAACACCCACCCCTTTTTTGACCGGCATCCCTTTTTCCGTATATATTTTAACCCGTTCCATTCCGCTGCTGGGGGATTTGCTTTTGAAAATAAAACCGCAGAAGTCTTCTTTTTCAAGTTCCCTCACCCGCTGCTGTGACCAGGTGGACATGGTTTCCGTGAGGTCTTTGTGGGTGTTGATGGTGACGACGCGGGGGGACCCCGGGTCTCCCACCAGGCGGATCGGCTCGCGGGGCAGTCCTAAGCCAGCCTCCATTTCGGGACAAACGGGCATAAATTCCATGCATTGCCCCAGGATATCCGTTACATACCGGTCGCGGGCATGCCCGCCGTCATACCGAACGGACTCCCCAAGAAGACATGTGCTGACACCGATGCGAATCTTTTCCATATTAAATGCCTCTATCCAAATTAACTATCAGGTGATAGCATACAGGAATCCCACTTGGGCGCAAATGAAAAACCCATGAACGGTAGAAGAAAACGGAAATTTGATGCTTTCGCTGGTTAACGGTAAAATTTAATCAGTATAAAATTACCTCGTAAGGAAAAACAATGGACGAAAAAATTCGTGAAACGGTCAGAAAGCTCATTCGAAAACAGGACACTTGCGTTCTGGCCACCGCCTTGAAGAACCGGCCCTATTGTTCACTGATGGCCTATGCGGCCAATGATTCCTGTGATGAGATTTATCTCATGACGCTTAAGAAAGGTCGCAAGTATCAAAACCTTTGCGAGAATCCGGCGGTCAGCCTTTTGATGGACACACGACAGGGTTCGCCCGATTTCGATCCCGCGGAAGCAATGGCCCTTACCATTTCGGGACGATTTGAAAGGGTTTCAAGGGATTCGGAAAGGGAACAAATCCGCAAGAAATTGTCCTTTAAGCACCCTGGGCTTACGGCGTTTTTTGAAAACCCCCAGGGCGAGCCGGTTAGAATCATGGTTGAATCCTATTTGCTTCTGGAAGGTCCTACAACATCCCACTATGGGGATATTTCAGATTTTAGGTGTTAGCCAGGTCTTCGGCGGGGAATGGAAAAATAAAGGAGGCATTACAAATGCGAAGTGAGCCGGTTCTGGTGAGCGGCGCCACGGGATATGTGGGGGGAAGGCTTGTCCCCCTTCTGCTGGATGCCGGGTATCGCGTTCGCGTACTGGGCCGATCCCTCAAAAAACTCAGTTCACGCCCTTGGGCGGGACATAAACATATCGAAATGAAGCTCCCCGGAGAAGCAGTTCTGGAATACCGGGCCCATTGATCACCAGGTCGTTCCGGTGTAGGACCGGGGTGGGACGGGTGCTGCGCGATCCGCTTTCAGAAAATTTATGGCAGAAAAGTTTCCATGGTATCGGAAAAATCGGAACCACCCGGATTCGGCGGCTGAAAGCGGTCTCTCACCCTACCTTCATTTCGGGCATATCTCTTCACATGAAGTGGTTCAAACGGTATTGAAACAACAGCAATGGTCGCCGAAACAGTCCGCCGACCAGGCCAAAGGCCAGCGGGAAGGGTGGTGGGGAATGGATGAAAACGCCGAGGCCTTCCTGGATCAGGTTATCACCTGGCGGGAACTGGGGTTTCAGTTTTGCTACCATCGGCCTGATTACCCGGAATACGGGTCTCTCCCTGACTGGGCCATAAAGACGCTACAACAGCATGACCAAGATCCCAGGCCGTTTCTCTACACGGTAACGGAATTTGAAGAAGCGCGCACCCACGATCCCATATGGAATGCGGCCCAGAAGCAACTCCTCCAGGAAGGCCGGATTCACAATTACCTTCGAATGCTCTGGGGCAAAAAGATATTGCACTGGTCCGCCACACCAAAGGATGCCCTTCGGATTATGGAACGACTCAACAACCGTTACGCACTGGATGGAAGGGACCCCAATTCCTATACGGGTATCTTCTGGATTCTGGGCCGGCACGACCGGGCCTGGGGGCCTGAACGGCCTGTCTTTGGAAAGGTCCGCTATATGACTTCAGCGAGCACGAAACGAAAGCTTCGCATGAAGCAATATCTCCAGGAATGGGTTTGAAATAAACCACCCCATACGCCCCCTTGCTGTCTAAAGAGAAGGAAAACACCCCGGAAAAGTGCTTCCTGTCCTGCTTGACAATGACATCCCGGTGATTATTTTGAACTGAAATAAGAACAACACATGAACCCGCCCTGAAAAAGGGGCCACGAGCCGGGTTACAGATTTATCTGTATCTTCGGCTTTTTTTATGGAGGTTATACAATGCAAAAAACACAAAGCGTTTTAAAAAACAACATGGATCAAAATAGCCCGATGTCTTCTGCGGAGGCCTTTTCCAGGCTGGACGATTCGAGTGACAGCCGTTTTTATGAGACTGACCGATTTGTGAATCATTTGGATTCACTGGCCCTGTCGACGGTTCAACACCTCATTGGGAAGCTAAACATTGAGGAAAACCCGGTGATCCTGGATTTGATGGCGGGATGGGACAGTCATATCCCTGACGCTTTAAAGGCTTCGGACGTTGTTGGGCTGGGCCTCAATGAAAATGAACTGAAAAAAAACAAAAAACTGACCCGCTACGTACTTCACGACCTCAATCAGGACCCCCATCTTCCATTCCCGGACAGCGCCTTTGATGTGGTTTTGAACACGGTGTCGGTGGACTACATGACACAGCCGATGGATGTATTTAAGGAAGTGGGCCGAATCCTTAAACCGGGCGGACTGTTTCTGGTGATTTTTTCAAACCGCATGTTCCCACAGAAAGCGGTCAAGATCTGGCGGGAATCCGATGAGAATGAACGGGTGATTCTCGTCAATGATTTTTTTGATCGTTCCGGCGCCTTTGAAACAACATCCCATTTTGCGTCCAAAGGGAAGCCGAGGCCTAAAGATGACAAATATGCAGGAGAGACCCCGGTCAGCGATCCCATTTACGCCGTCTATGCTGAAAAAATGGGCGGGACTCCCGATCGACGGAAAAGACCCGTCATGGCCGAAGCGTATGGCGAAAAAATGGACAGGGAACTTTTAGAAAAAAGAAAGACACAGGTAAAAGAGACCCTTCGATGTCCCCATTGCGATGAAAAACTGAGCAAATGGGAAGTGCCGGACAATCCATTCTGCCAGACCTGGGACAACGAATTCATGTACATCTGCTTTAATGACGCATGTCCCTATTTCGTGAGGGGCTGGGACCACATGCACCGTCAAACGAACCAGGGCATGAGTTACCGGCTGATGTACAATCCGGTAAAGGATCGCTGTATGCCCATACCGGTTCCATCGCATCAGGCCCTGAAAGACGGCATTATAGAATAAAACCCCGTCCTCAGAACCGCGTCCCTGGCATCGCAGTATTTCCGGCGTTTGTCCGGGTCGTGGTCCTGTCCCCACATCTTCCTAATTGGAAATATGGGGCCGAGAACCATGGGTTTCAAAAAACTCCCAGATGATCTCTGCCGCATCAAAATGCCTCAGGGGGTCACTCTGGGGCAGTTTGCCGGTGAAATACTCGCCCGGCCAATCATGGCCCCAATCCTCTATCCGGTAAAGGGACACCGCCGAAGCCTCGGCACAATCCAGCCATGATGTCACCTCTACGCGGCCATCGTTTAGTTGCTCCTTCGTGGGTTCATTTTTGCAGGCATCGTTTTCTACCCAGAATTCCACGGAATCCATGACGGAGAAATAGGTTCTCGGACCACCGCGTCGTTTGCTGGATCCGCCCTCAAAGGGGACATCCTGATCCGCCATGCCGTGCATGATCAGAACGGGCAACGGGCCTTTGGGATTGGGAATCCGCCATTCAGGGTCCTTTTCAGACGGCCTTCCACCCATTGATGCCCCCAGAAAAGCGGCCCCCGCCAGCAAGTTGGTTTTTTCAGCCGCAAACCGATAGGCCATCATCCCCCCGTTTGAAAAGCCCAGCATGAAAATGTTTCGCCGGTCCACCCGTAACCGTTGACACGCATCTGAAATGGCAGCTTCAATGAAAGCCACATCATCGATTTGATCTTTCGCTGCTTTCCCGCAGCAATGCCCGGCATTCCAATGCTGTAAATACCCAAAAAGACCCATACCGTTTGGGTAGAGCACCAGAAAGCCCTCACGGTCGGACAATTTGCTGAACCCTGAATAAGTCTCCATGCCGGCTGCCGTATCGAAAGCCCCATGGATGACCACCACCAGCGGCATCGGTTTCTGTGCGTTATAGGCGGGCGGCACGTGGAGCCGGTAACTGCGCTTGAAACCATTGGCCCAGATATCCAGTTCCTGCTCATACGTACCAGGAACGGCAACACCTATGGACGGCAATGTTTTCGCACAGGCCGACAAAAATGTGCATAACGACACCACCAGAACAGCCAATCGTAATGATTTCATTTTTCCGATTTGAATAACCTCACATTGCCGTTTCAAATTTTGTTTCGTCAATAAACAGGATGTCTTACATCATGACAATAACACCATTTTCTTCCAAAAAATATACCAAAGTGAGGTTTCTGTTTCAAGCGGAATGTATCCAAAATTCACAGCATTTCAAATTAAACTTTTCCAGATAGAGATTAGAAGATATTCGTTGGAATACTGCGGCATTGGGGTGATGAGATTTCCAGAATCGCAATACGTTCCTTTTGCAGTTACTGCTATGTTTAGCAGTCTCCAGAGCGATATGCCCCGATGTAATATCAATAATATATAATAATCATTATATTGGGTTTTGGCATAGGGAAAGACGTAAAACGTGGGTGGACTTTCTTGAATTCGGTGCAATTTTCTCAAGGAGTAACCTGGCAAACACCAAAAAATTTTCTTACTTCCATTTTCCATTAGCCTGTTTTAATAGATGTACAGTGAAAAATAATGTGACCTTTTGACCGTTTCCTGGTGTATAAGAAGTAGAGCGGCCTAAAAATGCTCTGGAAATGGAAAAACGTGAAAATTTTAAAATACCCTAAATGAAATAAATTTGAATATTATATGTTATTCAAATTAGTTGGAGGTGCTCAATGAGAACGTACAAAAATGTTTTACCCGGTATCCTAATATATTTTTTTTGTGCCATCGCCCTTTTGTCATGCAGCGGTGGAGGCTCGTCATCCTCTCAAACCCCTGAAGATTCGAGTAATTTAGCTAACCGAATCAATATTCTCACTTCTGATACCGCAACATTAACGCCAACAGGTGAACAGGATCTATATATTTTAACCTTTAACAAGGTATTGCCCGATGTTGTCTGGTATACGGACAGACCATCGCGGGACACGGGCGTCTATTCTACGAAAACGTTCATCTTTGCGGCATGGGAGGCCGCATATGGCGACCAAGATCCCAATGCAATTCTGCAATTTAACATGCCAGACACGCAAGTAACGGAAGGATGTTTTTTAAACATCAGCAATCCGGATTATGACGAGGTTAGTGAAATTCTCACCTTTGATGCCACCATTTTGCAGTCCACACTGAACAATGAGAATGCGGCACCATTAGAAATATCGGATGCCGTGATAACAATTCTAAATAATATTTCCACAGAACAAAGAGCCTCTTCGTTTGTCCAATACTGTGAAAGAGCCACCGTTGAATTAATTTCAACAACCAACTCCGCATCGAGCAATAAAGTGTATACACTGACCCTCCATCAACCGGACTCGGAGGTTTTCCAGGCTGACAGTGCACCCAGTCGCTATTCATCCGTCATGTCAGATGAGTCATTCATTGCGGTATGGGATAACCTTTTTGCGGACGCTTTGCCCAATGCGTCTCTGGTTGGAACCTCTGGCAATGCCCTTGAATTGTATCTGTTCACACTGTCAAATCCCGTATACAATGCGAATAATCACAGTATGACCTATTTCGCATTACCGTTATTGGATAACGATCTTGATTATCCCGAATTAACTTCCGCGGTTTTGGTGGTGGATGCCGGATTGGGAATACCGGCAATAGAAGCCAAGGGAAACAAGTTGTACTACTCGAATTCTAAAGATGCCAATGGTAAATACAAAAGATTCATTCCCCGGGGTGTTGCCTATCAACCCGAAGATAATACGGATCCAATCAGCGATGATAAAATTGACACCATTAATAATAAGTTAATTCCCATGTTGAAAGATTTGAATGCTAACAGTATTCGCGTCTATCAGGTAGATGCAGGCCTGCCTCATGATAAAGTCATGGAATCACTTGCCAATAACAACATTTATGTTCTTGTGGGCCTCGCAGACGGGGTGGGATGTGCCGTGGACCGGAATAACCCCCAATGGACGTCCTCTTTATATGATTGTATGTCGAAAAAGATTGATACGTTTCAGAAATACGATAATGTTCTGGCTTTTTCAGTGGGAAATGAAGTGTGGATAGAAAAAGCTGATACAAATGGCATCGCTTCCGCACTGAAAGCTGCAGTTCGAGATATGAAGTCCTACATTAAAGGGAAGCAGTATCGACAAATACCCGTCGGCATGGTTTCACGGGATGCTAAACCGACCACCTATTCGAACATTCAATATTCCGCTTGTCAATATGGACAAGTAACGGACTCCAATCCCGATAACAGTGCTGATTTCATCGGCTATAACATGGAAAGATGGAATAGTCCGGACCAGTCCTTTCATGCATATGACGATTTCATCAATCTGCTCACGGAAGTGCAATTTAACATACCCGCTATTTTTACTGAATGTGGCGTTCCGTACGATTTATATTATCCGACTCCCGGCCAAAGTGTTCGAGATTGGAGTCAAATGAAATACATCGACACGGATGCCTCATTTCCGACAACCCCTTCAACCAACAACATCTTTCCCAATATTTCAGGGGCCTTTGCCTTTAGGCTGCTGAATCGAAACGATGGATCTCATTGGGGATTGAACAATGCAAACGATTACTCATTGACCTCGCATATTCCACTCGGTGGTTATGACCATCTTAAGACTGAATACGGGGATGCAGCGAAAGAGGTATACACGGAAACTCCTCCCGCGACAACCACGCAACGACCTACCTGCCCGACGGGATATGACGCGCCAAAGCCAACCCCTTCCAAGCCGACAGGTGAAACCGTAACCATTAAGGTTGTTTTAAACAGTTCACCCCAGGACACAAGTTTAAACACGGCAGTCAACTATGTTGATGGCAGTGGTGCGACCAAAAATGCATTTATAAAGCATCTGCTAGCGGGAGATTCGAAAACAATCACTATTCCCAAAGAGTCGAGTTCTCTCGCTCCCGGATGGATAACCGGAAACAGCTTCGATGGTTGGTATAATATTTGTGGGGATGACAGCCCGACAATTGCTTTAACCGGACAAAGCGGTACTGCAAATGTTACCTGGCATTCATGTTCCTTTTCGCCAAATTAGAATCGTTGTCGAATGGGGGAGGTTAGGAGGTATTCTGACTAAATTGTTAGGAATTCACACGCGATATAGCGCATAATTGCTTTGTAATTCGAAGGAATAAACCACTGGCATGCCAGTGGTAAGAACAATGGCTATGCCGTAGATTAGTGCCGAGAAAAAAGAAGTCTCCTACAATGAGAGGGCCAACTACTCAGTAAGGAGATTTCAAAATGGAACGATTTCATAGATTACCACACTCAATTTGGGATTGTAAGTGCCATATCGTTTGAGGGATTTGTGCTGTACCCCTTTTCACTGAGTTTGGGAGGCCACCGGACCATCAGAAAAATGTGTGAACCAGGCCTGACAGTGCGACATAGCCGAAAAATACGAGGTTATGGCCGCGCTTATCCAAAAAAACCAGAAATTGGACACACCTATGCTGTAAATCTGTAACTAGCTGATATGACGTGATATGTTAAGCGGCGAGAGCGACTGGCCTCACAAGCGAGCGCACTTGCTCTATGCGGCCCGCCCTTACGTGCCCAAGGACATTGCTATCATTACTGGGGTTGCCAAGCCGATCCTTGTTTGCATTTTGGCTTTACCACGTATGTAGTGTTCGGCGATCAATGCCCATGACGCTAGAAAGCAGCGTACCCATATGAAGGCTGCATTGGATGGTTTTCAAACAGGCTCTCAGATCCAGGCGCCGCCGGTAAGGGAATAAGGGATTCTCAAGGTGTCTTCGTTGTTTAAATCATCTTGACAGGATCAAGCGCTTTCCCTAGTTTAATACGATACACCCTTATTTTTGGCTCGTAGTTGGGAGGAAGAAATGATCCGGAAGCGTGTTGGCATCGTCCTGTTTAATGATATTGAGGTCCTCGATTTTTGCGGCCCATTTGAGGTATTTTCAGTCACCCGTCTCAGTGAGGAGAAGCGGCGGGAAGAGCCTCCACCATTCGAAGTTCTTCTAATCGCTGAAACCCTCTCTTTTGTCACGACAACAGGCGGCATGAACGTCATGCCTCAATATTCATTCGAAAATTGTCCGGAGTTGGATATCCTTGTTGTCCCAGGGGGATGGGGCACCCGTAAGGAACTGGATAATCCAATCATGCTCGAATGGCTGCGTTCCCGGGCTGCTGAAGTTGAAATTCTCACTTCTGTCTGCACCGGTTCCATGCTGCTGGGATTTGCCGGCTTGTTAGACGGATTGCACGCAACGACCCACTGGCGTTCTTTAGACTGGATGCGGGATTCCTTTCCGGAAGTTTTCGTTGAGACCGAACAGCATGTGGTTGAAGATGGCCGTGTCATTACTTCGGCCGGTATCTCAGCGGGAATCGATATGGCGCTTAAAGTGGTTGCCCGGTATTACGGTGAGGATATTGGTCGAGCCGCGGCTGCGCATATGGAATATCCTTTTCCGGTTAGCAATGAACGCAGAGTAAACCGGTAAACACCCATGAATGTCGAAGCGATTGACCATCTGGTCCTGACGGTTAAGGATATTGACGCAACATGCTCGTTCTACGTGCGAGTGCTTGGCATGAACGTCACGACCTTCCATGGCAGCCGGAAAGCACTCTCCTTCGGTGTTCAAAAAATCAATCTCCACCCGTACGGAAAAGAGCTCGACCCAAAGGCAAAGGTGCCTACTCCAGGCTCCGCTGATCTATGCTTCGTTACGTCAGTGCCGATTCCTGATGTGATCACGCATTTGGCGTCATGCGGCGTTAACCTGCTCGAAGGACCGGTTCACCGAACCGGCGCAAGTGGTCCCATGGTGTCGGTGTATTTTCGGGATCCGGACGGCAATTTGATTGAAGTTTCCAACTACAAATGCTTGGTGGCAGAAACAAAATAATACCCACAATCGAAAAAATTTCGCTTTCTAATATCCCCAAAGTTCCTGTCCCATATACCCGAATCAATATCCTGCCTTAAGCGCTTCAGCATTTCTTGGACATACGCTTGATCAGCAAGTTGAAAATGGGAAATGCCCTGACGGAAAGCGGGATTAAAATACTTTTCAGGATATCGCCAAGATGAACAGAAAAAGCCATCTTCGATATCATGGGGAATCGGAAACGGTGTGATTTTAATACGGTTGTTTTTGGAAACAACCTTAATCTTATCCACAAATTGTTGGGTCGTTGGAAAAACTTTCGATATTCTGTCATATATTGGACCGAAATACTGAGGCATCCAAAATCCTTCTGCGGATCTCCTTGGATCAGCGGTGAAAGCAACAAATTTCCCCTCTGGCTTAAGTACCCTGAATATTTCAGTTAACGATTTTTCTAAGTTGGCAAAATGGTGCATGGAAAGCGTACAATAGGCACCGTCAAAAGCAGTATCAGAAAGCGGAATATTTTCTGCTGCAGATTTCTTCCATTCAATGTTCTTGTGCCTGCATGCCTTTGAAATCATTGTGGCCGATGGTTCCACGGCTGTGACAAAATGGCCAAATTCAGCAATTGTTTTAGTATAATTGCCTGTTCCGGCGCCAATATCTATAACATTCGATCCCGTTGGTAAATCAAGACATTCCACTAATAGTTTGACGATTCTCTTATCCGGTCTACGGGTGTCATTGTAGTCTTTTCCGATAACATCATATTTCGCTTGTTCTGGCATCTTCAATCTCCCTGCCAATGTAGAATTAACCGGCGCCGCAGCCTTGTTTCGGTCCGTATTAAATGACTGGTTAAACGCGCTTTATGAATATTTTTTGTGTTTTAATTTCTTTATAGCCCTGGCTTATGTAGAAAGCATGGGTTGATTCACGAATTTCATTGGCTCTAACACGAATCTTGTTCACTTTTTTTCTCGCCCAATTCTCTGCTTTTTCAACAAGGATTTTTCCGATACCTTTTCTTCTATAGTTTTCTGAAACAATGAGACTAACGACTTCTGCATATATGCCTTCGGCCAATCTTGCATCTAATATGACGCAAACACTTCCAATGACGTTATTTTGGTTTTCAGCAATAAATATTTCCCCACCATTTTTATGAATTGCATTTATGTTGTTTTCTAAATCAATCAATTCTACCGAGTAGCCAAGTTCTGCCATTAGATTCTTTAATGGGTCAAGATCGCCTTTTTGGTATTCCCGATAGATTGGTGTCATTGATTTGGTGCCTTTTCACCTGGCTTACTGTCACAAAAAACAAGAAAGTTGTCAGTTGTCAGCAAAAGCCTTTTGGTATTGATCTATTCTAAATTCTCTGAAGGAACCTTTTGAATGCCGTTCGATTCCTGCTGGTTTCAAAATAACGGGCTTGGTTCTAACTTCGCCCACGATCTGCTTCTCAACTCAATTGATACCTTTCTCCAGCCCTGAAAGGGCACTACATATTAGCCCAGGGCAACGCCCTGGGTGAGAATTTAACAACAATATCAGCCCTGAAAGGGCGTTACATAAATTAAACCAGCATGTGTATCCCATTCGTATGATGTCACGCCCTTACAGGGCTCAACGCTCCTTGCAACCGGTTCCCAGGGCGTTGCCCTGGGCTGGTATGTCACGGCCCTTCAGGCCTCTGAACCATGCAGCCTCCCCGTCGACTTAAAATGTCCCGCACTTTCTCAAATTGAACTTTTTTTCGTTTTTCCATCTAAGTGGGCGAAGTTAGGACCAAGCCCAAAATAACCTTCAGTTCTGGCAACTGATAACTGTCAACTGATAACTGCGGCTATGCCACTTTAGACCATGATTTATTGAAAAATTACCATATAATTCATTGAATTCAAATAGAATTCTCAATATTTTTCATGGACGTCATGCTTTTCTCTTTTGAGATTCAATTTTCGATGGTAAGGTGTCGGGAGTCGACCTTCAGGGAGGATGAATTTGGATTGGTGGCTCACGGGAATCTGTGCTTCACGGGTCTTTAATGGCCTTGTCTTTATGACTTACGCTGCGGCAGTACCCGTTCTTCAAAAGGAATGGCAGATGTCCGGCTCGGCGGCAGGCTCCATTGCCAGCGGATTCCAGTTGGGGTATGCTGTATCATTGGTGGCCTTTTCCACCCTTTCTGACAGGATAAGCCCCAAGCTTCTGTACCTGTTTTCCATGTCCTTTTCAGCCCTCTGCTCTCTTTGCTTCGCGGTTTTTGCCCGCAGCTACCTATCGGCCCTCCTACTCTATACCGCAGTCGGCATCACCCTTGGGGGGACTTATACAACGGCGCTTATCATACTTTCCGATCGCTATCCCGAAAAAAAAAGGGGTATGGCTATCGGGTTCTTTATAGCAAGCACATCCCTGGGTTATGCGTTTTCTCTGGCTTTAAGCGGTATTGCGTTGCCTGTCGGGGGCTATAAACTCTCGTTTTTTCTGACCTGCCTGGGTCCCCTCGTGGGTTCGATCCTAGCGTGGATCACCCTTTACAGGACCCATGTCCCCCCAGCGAGGCGCCGGGAAGGGCGGACATTTACCAAAGAGGTCCTTGGCAACAGACCCGCCAGACTGCTGATCAGTGGTTACACCTTTCACAGTTGGGAACTTCTCGGGATGTGGGCATGGACGCCGGCCTTCCTTACAAGCTGTCTGGT